>BNJU01003371.1_pt1 | contig 84481 bp, 93 predicted proteins | sample 8539281 | NCBI WGS metagenome assembly BNJU01 (sample SAMD00202456, study PRJDB9452) | human saliva metagenome | isolation source: human saliva | place: Japan
GATTTATCAATCAGGACCCGATTGGGTTTGTTGGGCAGGGGCAAACTTTTATCAGTTTGCGATGAATGTGCTGGGATGGGTTGATCCATTGGGGTTAGCTAGAAAACCAATTAGCAGTAGACTACCAGAAGGTAGTAGAACTGGGCAATTTGGGCCAAAAAATGGAAAATTAACAAAATTAGATCCCCAAACAGGTAAACCTATACAAATTAGAAGCTATGATGCAAAAAGGAAACCCCGTAAAAGACATCGACTTTGGTCATAACCATGGTTTTGGAGACCCTCATGCACATGACTGGAAATATCCATCAGATAAAGCACCAAATAAAGTCCGAGGAGAAGGACGAGTATTAACAAAAATGGAAAAATTTAACTTAAAATTTGGCAAATGTGCACAAGTATTCCCTGGATTAAGTAGCTTAACAACCAGATTTATAAGTGGAGTAAGTCTTTTGTTATTACCTAATTCAATTAGCCAATGTCAAGATTTAGATTTTTCCATGAAAAAAATCCAGATAAATATGGAGCAAAAAAAGAGATGAATATTCATGATAAAGGAAATTATTGGTTTTTATATAAGAAAAAAATGATCAATTACTCGTATTACTTTCATCTGATGAAAATAATATCTTTTTTTAAATCAGTAATTTTTTTCATTTTAACAACGTTTCGGACCAAAAATATTATTTTTTTGATATATGAATGGGGAAAAGAAGATATTCCAAATGAAATTATTAAACTTTTTTTCCTTGTATAAATCCCTTTATAGAAGATAAAGAAATATATAATTTTTTTATTATATAAATTCATCTGTTGGACTAGAGGGTATTGTGATCACTAAAAAATAACATTTCTGCGCAAAATATCGTTATGCTGAGATACTACTGACGTCTAAAGAGACCTTAACCTACGATAACCGGCTATCAGAAAAACGACTTAGAAGCTTCCAACGGCAGCAGCTATTACTACGACCACTTCGGCAACCTGATCCACCGCGAACTGGCCGATGGCAAAGTGCAGAACTATTTCTACGACCTGCATGACCAACTGGTTAAAGTGGAAATCTTTAAAAAAGACGGCACGAAAGAAACGTGGGCGTACACCTACGATGCCTTGGGCAGAAGGATAGGCAAAGGCCGTCTGAAAAACGAAGAAGTTTCAGACGGCCTTGAAGAGGAAACCGGATTCGTTTGGGACGGCAGCCACCTCTTACAGGAAATCCAGCCAGACGGCAGGTATACCTATATCTACACCAATCCCGACAGCTACGAACCTTTGGCACAGGTACACAACTGGACCAACGAAGAAGGCGAAAGCAAACAGGAAACCCACTACTTCCACTGCGACCAAATCGGCATTCCAAGAGAGATGACCGATAAGGACGGCAATTTACTGTGGTTCGGCAACTATACTGGCTGGGGTCGTCTGAAAGAGGAAACCCGAGTAACGGATAGCACTTACCAGCCCTTCCGATTGCAAAACCAGTACGCCGACCTCGAGACAGGGCTGCATTACAACTTGAGACCTTTTGCAAAATTCCCCAAAATCCCTAAATTCCTACTAAGACATTTAGGGGATTTCTTATGACCACCTTCTTTCAGCAAACCGCACAAGCCATGATTGCCAAACACATCGACCGCTTCCCACTATTAAAGTTGGATCAGGTGATTGATTGGCAGCCGATCGAACAGTACCTGAATCGTCAAAGAACCCGTTACCTTCGAGACCACCGTGGCCGTCCCGCTTATCCCCTGTTGTCCATGTTCAAAGCCGTCCTGCTCGGACAATGGCACAGCCTCTCCGATCCCGAACTCGAACACAGCCTCATTACCCGCATCGATTTCAACCTGTTTTGCCGTTTTGACGAACTGAGCATCCCCGATTACAGCACCTTATGCCGCTACCGCAACTGGCTGGCGCAAGACAACACCCTGTCCGAATTGCTGGAACTGATTAACCGCCAACTGACCGAAAAAAAGGCTTAAAAAGTAGAAAGCATCCGCCGCCGTCATTGACGCCACCATTATCCAGACCGCCGGCGGCAAACAGCGCCAGGCCATAGAAGTCGATGAAGAAGGACAAGTCAGCGGCCAAACCACACCGAGTAAAGATAGCGATGCCCGTTGGATAAAGAAAAACGGCCTCTACAAACTCGGGTACAAACAACATACCCGCACCGATGCGGAAGGCTATATCGAGAAACTGCACATTACCCCCGCCAATGCCCATGAGTGCAAACACCTGTCGCCTTTGTTGGAAGGACTGCCCGAAGGTACAACCGTCTATGCCGACAAAGGCTACGACAGTGCGGAAAACCGGCAACATCTGGAAGAGCATCGGTTACTGGACGGTATTATGCGCAAAGCTCACCGCAAACATCCACTGTCGGAAGCACAAACCAAACGTAACCGATATTTGTCGAAGACCCGTTATGTGGTCGAACAAAGCTTCGGTACGCTGCACCGTAAATTCCGCTATGCGCGGGCAGCCTATTTCGGACTGAGCAAAGTGAGTGCACAAAGCCATCTGAAGGCGATGTGTTTGAACCTTTTGAAAGCCGCCAACAGGCTAAGTGCGCCTGTAGCTGCCTAAAAGGCGGCCGGATGCCTGATTAATCAGGTATCCAAGGGGGATTAAGGAGGTATTTGAGTAGAATCAGTGGATATTTGAAACAAAAACAGCCGAAAATCTTTATTTAGGTTTCGGCTGTTGGGGAAAAGGAATTTTGCAAAGGTCTCAACTTCTTCAGGTACTATGAGCCTGATGCGGGGCGGTTTGTGAATCAGGATCCGATTGGGCTGATGGGTGGGGAGAACTTTTATCAATTTGCGCCGAATATACAAAATATGATGGACCCTTGGGGGTTAAATGCTGTTAGCATAACCAAAGGAGCATTGTCTATGATTGCAATTGATACAATGACTCCAGACCCACTGATGCGGCATGGCCTAAATGGATTGCATATGGGGTGCTTGGAGCTGCCGCAACAGGTGTCGTTGCATTATCGGAAAGCGATACATGTACTGGAAAATGTCAAGAAGAAAAAGAACGTAAGAAATGTTTAGATGCTACAGTAGACAACATTAAAATGGTTACAGCAAAAACATCTTATCTAACATTACAAAAAAAGTGCTTTCCATCCCTGCTGTTGCGAGATACACAGCATTGATTGAAAGAGGTAGTATCGCCCCTCCAGTTAAAATGGATGGAAATACTATTGTAGATGGTAACCCTAGAATGGTAGCTGGATTATTGTGTAATCAAATACCTGCTAGTACCCCAGGAACTGCTCCATTATCTAAACCAAGAATACCTTTGAGAGATATACAACCAGACCCTATAGATTGGTGGTAATAAAAATGATATCAAATGACATTCAAGAATTACTTAAAAAAACATTACAAAGTCTCTAATTAAAATCGAAACAAAAGAATTAGATGCTTTAATTTCTAGACAGTTAACCCATATAGATAATATTGATTTTTCACAGATACGAAATATCCCATAGGAAAATTGAAAGTCTCAAATTTTTCTTTCTGTTCATTTCGTGGTGCTTTCATAAGCTATAGTTCCTTTACTAATTGTAATTTTTATTAATTGTTCTTTTTATTACGGCAATAGTTTGTAATACAAAAATTTACTAATTGTACATTTATTAATTGTGTATTCAGATCAATGCATATACAAGATAATTTAATATCTAACTGCTCTTTTTCAAAACTGTCATATAGAAGATAATATATTTTCTACAAATAAAAACATAATTTATGACAATGTTGAATAAGGCATCCGGGCAGCAGGTGGAAAAATTCCCATGCCTTATTGAATTACAGAAAGGAACTTATGGCAAGAAAAACAGAAATGGCAGGTAGGCGATTATTTTTGGCATTCCCATAGAAGATGATTTTTTTAGCTGTTGGACAGATTCTTGGAAAATATGATTGGATAGGTGTAGCCTGCTTAATTACCAAAATGAAAATTTCCTCAAAAAAACCTTCCTTTATATGAAGATATAAAAAAATAGATAAAAAAACGATATTATTGCTGCTATGTTTATTACTGAAGAATCGTTAGATAAAGGATTCTGGCCAATTATTCAACAAGGTATAGTAAATAAAAAAATATACTGAAACAATATTTTTCCTAATATTGATTTAATTGAACAAGGAAATATTATTGGTATTAATACCGAAGGTTCAGCTATTATTGATAATTTTATTAAAAGCTTATTTTAGTCTAGCACCTTGGGATGACTGGCATGACCCCGAATACCTTGATAAACTTCTTATTTCTCCCGACAAAAAACCTGAAAATCTCATCTATAAAAACAAATGATCTGTTCCAACTCAAAGCTTGTCCTGAAAGTAAAATGCTTCGTACTCTTTGAAAAGCCTTCACGTAGCTTTCCAAATCTCGGTGTTAACGATGGCTTTATTTTGATTTCAGTTTGAGCAAGTTTTTTTCAGTTCGATCGTATTAGTTGACTCAAGTTACAAGGATGGTTCAGCTTTTTTGGGTATAAACCCTCCGGGTACGACTGAAGCGGAAACCTTAAGAAAATGTGAAGAACGAAGAAATTTACAATGTCTAAATTCTAATAGACAGGAGGCCGTCTGATATTCAGATGGCCTTTACATTATAAATTAGCTATATACTATGAGTTGAAGGTACTTGGTATCGTAATAAGTTCCCTACTCTACTACTCAATAATTAAGTGGTAGAGTTACAGCTAAATTTCTCTTAAAACCTATTGATTTTTATACTAAAAATTGAGTACTATGAGCACACTCTCTAGAGTATCATTGATTCTCATTTGACATATAGGAACAATAAGCGGAATTTGTAGAAGAATAGGGAAAAGGAAATTAATTTATATTATGTTAAATTCATAATACTAGTATTTTAGCCTGCTAACTCCTGTTTCTCTCAGTAGTACAATCACTTACAGAATTCAAACATAAAAGGTCGTCTGAAATTTTTCAGACGGCCTTTTATTTATACTCCCAGCCTTTTCTCAGCAAATCCTTTATTGTTTGATCGACCCCTAATCAATTACCTACTCCAACTTTAACAATGGAAAGTGGGCAATCTATTCAATCAGTTTATGCCGCACCAACGCTATACGTTTCGCCCTTGCTGTCTGCTTGGCCGACAATGGCAGCAACAGCGGCGGCCAAGCCGTTGCGTGTCATGTATTTTTGTGGAATTTCTTGGGCATTTTGTGTCAAGGTATAGGCATTATCTTCGCCATCGGCAAGGCCGCAGGGGCGTAAAATGGTCCAATTCAAACCGCTTTTTTTGAGATAGATTTCGGCTTCTGTTTTTGCGCGAACAGCTTCGCCGAGTGCTTGTTTGAACGGCTCGCTCATCATATCCCATTGTTCGCCGCAGCCCATGCTGGTAATCAGTACAAAGCGGGCTTGCGGATTGGCGGCTTTCGTAGCTGCAATGATGTTGATATTGCCCAACGCATCGCTACGGATACCCTCTTCGTTTTTGCCGCCGACAAAACTGATCACGGTATCGGGACGGTATTGTGCCAACGCTTTATCGAGCGCATCGGCATCAAGCGCATCGGCGACGACGGTTTGAATATTGTGTTCGGCAAAAAAGCTGTCTTCAGACGGCCTTCTCAATACGGCGACGGCATCGGCTGAGTCAGTCAATGTGCGGATATAGACGCGGCCGGACGGGCCGTTGGCTCCGAAGATGAGTTGCATGTTTGGGGCTCCTTTGTATGGTAGCTGTTTGTTATTAGAAAATCCGCTCCTCTATGCAACAAGGAACGGATTATCAGGCCGTCTGAAACTGTTTAAGCAGCATCAAACAGTTTGCGCATGGCTTCGATTTGATGTTGTTTCAACTCGCCTGCCTCATCGCGGCCGACGAAGATTTTAAACATGGCGCCGCCGTTGCGGTTGATAAAGTTGAGCGAGCAAGTGGCTTTACCCATGAACGGTCGTTCCAAAAGGTAGATGGAGGCACAGTTTTCGTAATAAATATGGCCGTGTACGCCGCCGTCGGTTTCGGGATGGTCAAAATTGTAGAAACCGCGGCCGACTTTGCCGTTAGGCAGTTTGCCGCTGACTTCAACGATGGCATCGGGGGTGTGGGCGATGAAGGTAACGGATTCATTCCATGCGGCGATGGCTTGGAGGATTTCGACAATGCGGCTGCCTTCGGTTTGACGCACGTTCTCTTCAGGCAGGCAGCGGATAACGTCTTCAAAACTGCATTGGTTTTGCGCGGCCAGCATTTCCAGCACTTGGCCGGGATTTTTTCCAATGATTGGCGTAACATGGTTTGTTGTTCGGCTGAAAGTTTTTGCATGGTTTGATCCTTTTTCTTGAGTCGGAAGAGTGAGCATGAGTTTGCGGATAAGGGTAGGCGACCAATAACGGCCGCTGGTATTCAAACGGATCAGGCCGTCTGAATCGGGTTCTTTAAAAAGCTGCATTTCCTGCCATTGGGCAATCAGCTTTTGCGCTGCTTTGTTGCCGTCAAACAATGATGGATTCAGACGGCCTGTTTCAATATCGTGCTGGACTTTGCTGAGTAGTGCTTTATTTGGGCTATGGCCGCTCATAAATGCGATGTTTTTCTCGCCTTTCGGCGTGGCAAGATAGCTCTCCAAATCGCCCTGCACCTGATAGCTGAAACCGCCGAAGTTACCGCCTGCTCCGGAGCCGAACGCCAAACAGGAAATATCGGATTTGATCAGGGTATTGTAGCGGTTGCGTTCGCCGCGGCCGGGATAGGCGAAGTGGCTGTTGCTGACCTGTTCCCAGCCTTTTTCCAGCAGTGTTTCAACCGTGTAGGCATATTGGTCTGCCTGAATATCGAAACCCGGCGGTGTCGGAAATGCGCCTTTTTCAATCATGCGGTTGATGGGCAACATGGGATAAAGGTTGAACGCGTATGTATCCAAACCGGACAGCGGCAGTTCGGCGGCGCGTGCAATATCGTTTTGCCAAACGTCATCGGTTTTGGTTGGGCAGGCCGAACATCAAATCGGCCACAATCACGGCATCGAGTTCGCACAATTTTGCCAAATATTCAAATGCCTCGTCGCCGCTGTGTTTACGGCCGAGACGGCGGCGGATGGCGGTATTGAAGGTTTGCACGCCAATGGAAATGCGGTTGGCCCCTGCTTCGAGACAGGCCTGTGCTTTTTTCTAAATCGAAATGGCTCATGCGCCCTTCGATGGTGAACTCGCAGTCTTCGGCAAGCGGCAGATATTGGTAGCAGGCACGAATCAGACGGACGAGGTCTTCCGTAAGCAATGCGGTCGGCGTACCGCCCCCGAAATAAACAGCTCGGATTTTGCCCTTGCCTGTACGAACTTCGGCTTCAGCGGCCATTTCTTCGATAATTTTGTCGGTGTACACGCTGCTTTGGCTGTCCTTCCACGCATTACGGTAGAAGCCGCAAAAAAACGCAATGGTTGGCGCAAAATGGAATATGCAGATAAGCAAGCGCGTCCACATCGGTGGCATGGGGAAGCTTTTTCTTCCAAATGTTCTGCCACTGGGGACGCGGCATTGGAACACCGCCCCAAACGGGCATTAATGCCTGACGTTCAGGAAATGCCTTGGGTGCGGATTGTTTCAGAGTCCAAACAAGCTGCTGTACCATGATAATGATTAATAAAAAAATTATTAATAAGATTTATATATTAAATTACTATCATCGTTTTTCTTGTCAATATTTTTTTGTATAATTAAAAAAATCAGTATTATTTTTAGAATATTGTATTCTATAAATAATTAAATGTATTTCTATTTGATGAAAATCGGCATTTTACTTGTGAAATGCGCAAAAATTTAGTTCTTCAAGTCAGGGAACATCCTCCCATCTCGTTTTTATTTTTTTGAACGATAAAATAAATTTTTCTTTATCGTTTTTCAGACGGCCTGTTGGCGCTCAGCTTCTGAAATAAAATCCTGCTTCATCTTCGCAACGGCGTATCTGCCAACCATAAACCGATTCAAGCAAGTCGGGGCGCATCACTTCGCCCACCTTGCCTGATGCAACTACTTTTTCCCTTATTCATCAAAATAATATGTTCTGCATAACGCGCGGCGAGGTTTAAATCGTGCAATACCATCATTGATGAGGCACGGTTTGAATGCCCGACCAAATACTGCATCAGGCGGTGTTGGTGGCGGATATCGAGATGGTTGCACGGTTCGTCCAAAAGCAAGACCGGCGCGTTTTTGCAACAGGGCGCGGATGATGTTGGCACGTTGTTGCTCGCCACCCTGAAAGCTTGCCGATGCGCTTATCCGCCAATGCCGTCAAATCAAAATAATCGAGCAACTCGTCCGCCCATTCATGGTTCAGACGGCCTTTTTGTACGAATGACGCCAACGCAATGTATTCGCGTACGGTCATCGGCATGTTGTAACGGCCATGCTGCCCGACCCATGCCACCCTGCCCGCACGGACTTGCGGCGCAACGGCCTCATCGAAAAGCGTGATTCCCCCCTGCCCTGTTTGCCCGATTAAGGCCCGCAGCAAAGTAGATTTGCCTGCGCCATTCGGGCCGATAATGACGGTCATGCCCGAAGGTATATCCAGTTGATCGATTTCAAGCAGGGTTTTGTCTTGGACGCGGACGGAAAGATTACAGATTTGAAATAAGGTGTGCATGGCAAAAGATATGGGGCAATGAAGTTTCAGACGGCCTGTTTAGGCATCAACGGCTTTTCAAAGGCTTGATAAACAAATACATAAAAAACGGTCCGCCCAATAAGGCAATCACGATACCGACCGGCAGATCGACAGGGTATGTCAGCCAGCGCGCCGCTCCGTCCACCACCATTAAAAACACTGCGCCCAACCAAGCCGATAGCGTAATCAGTTTGCGGCGGCTGCCACCGACGGTTTGCGCCAGCACATTGGGGATCATCATGCCGAGAAAACCGATGATGCCCGAAAGCGATACCGCCGCCCCCGTCATCAATGCCGCGCCGATTACGGTTTGCACACGCAAAGCCCCAACTGATACACCCATACTGGCAGCCGTATCTTCCCCCGTCATCAAAACGTCCAGCCGCCTGCCTGCGGACAACAAAATCAGAAAACCGGGCAACATGACCGCGATTGCTGCGACAGGCGATGAGAAACCGGCTTCGGCAAGGCTGCCCGACAGCCATGTGGTCGCGCTGCGCAATACCAAATCATCAGATAAAAACAAAATCATGCTGACCACCGCGCCCGAAAACGCGCTCAATACAAACCCCAACACCAGCAATCCCAAAGTACCGCCGCCGAGCAGTTTGTGCACCGCCAAAATCAGCAGGCACACACCCAATGCACCGAGAAAAGCCGCCGCCGGCACACCCATCGCGCCACCGCCCAAAGCCAATAGCACAATCACGCCCAAAGGCCGCCCCACCCGATGTCCCGATCAAACTCGGATCGGCCAGCGGGTTCTCAAATAAAGCCTGCAATGCCGCACCCGAAGCGGACAAACCGGCTCCGACCAAAAGCGCGGTATAGATGCGCGGTAAACGGATTTGGCGGACGGTTTCATCCATCGCCAACGGCGACTCCCACGCGCCAAAACCGATGCCGCAGCACAAATAAACGGCGGCGGCAGTAAGCAATAGGCAGAGGGTAAGGATATGCTGTTTCATGACATCATGCGGTTCAAGCGGATTGAGGGACGGTTTCAGACGGCATTTTTAAGACAACCGTTTTGCTTCCTCCTCAATAAGAAGGAACAAATCAAGGCCGTCTGAAAACAAAAATCAGACAGGTTTTTCAAAACAGGCGCGTTTATTTCGCCAAACCGTGCAAACGCTGAATCACTTGCGGCGTATCCAGCCCGTAACGGAACATATCGTTGGCCTTCCACAAATAAATCTTGCCGTTTTTCGCGGCAGGCGAGCCGGCGATTTCGGGGCGTGCAGCAAAGGTTTTGACGTTGCCTATCATGGCGGTGTTGTGGTCGGCAATAATGATGATGTCAGGTTTGGCCGCAATCCATGCCTCACGCGTCATCGGTTTGAGGCCGTCAATGGCGGCTGCGGCATTGATACCGCCGGCGCGGCGGATGATTTCGTCGGCGGCGGTATTCTTGCCCGATACGATGCGCCCGTCGTAGCTGAAGAGGTAGCGTTTGCCGCTGGAAGGCTGCTGTTTCATATCCGCCTGCCACTTGCTAGCCAACTTGTCCGCCTGCGCGCTTTTGCCGATAAGCTGACCGATGTTGCGGATACTTTGCGGATAGGCGGCGATGCTGTCATCGGGCGCAACATTGACGGCTTTAATGCCTGCTTTTTGCAGGTGGGCAAAAATATCGGCAGGCTGCGCCATCCATGAACCGATGGCAATGTCAGGTTTGGCAGCCACAATCGGCTCAACCGTCAGGCGGCGATGAATGCCGATACTGGGCTTGTTTTTCAACGCCGGATTTTGAACGGTCTGATCGCGGCCGACGATTTCGTCCAATGCGCCGAGCGCGGCAACGATGTCTGCCGTATCGGGGGTTAACACGACGATGCGTTGCGCGTGTGCAGTGCCGGCCAACGAAATAAACACGGAAAGCAGAAGGAGTTTGAGTTTCATTGTTTTTCCTTATCGAATGCTTTCAGACGGCCTACTCGCTTTCTCAGGCCGTCTGAAAACGGTTGAATCACATTAGAACTTCAGTTGTACGGTTGCGGCGAAATTGCGACCGCTTTCAGTGTACAAGTCCATCACACTGGTACGGCTCATGCCGGCAACGTCTGCGTGCTGCCAGTATTTTTTGTTGCCGACGTTGTAAATGTTTGCGCCGATTTCGAGGTTTTTTTAAACGGCTTATACCACGCGCCGACATCCCATACGCCATAACCCGGCGCTTGGAAAACAGTGTCGCTGCTGACGCGGCTGTGTTTTTTTCGACCAACGCAGCTTGGTACCGACACCCCATTTTTTTCCTGCATGTAATCCAAAACCCAAAACGCCGTTAAGCGGATAAGCGGAATCCAACGGTTTGCCGTCCTGCTGCTCACCGCGCATCCAAGCGATGCTGCCGGAGACTTGCCAGCCCGGCAGGAATTTGTAGGCGGCAGAGGCTTCGGCACCGTAGGTTTTGACCCTATCCAGGTTTTGATATTGGTACTGGATAATCGGGCGACCGCCTATGGAGGCAGTGCCGACTTCAGTGCGGTCGATGAAGTTTCGATAACGGTTGTAGAACGCGGTAACTTGCGCACGGGTGCGTTCGTTTTTGAACTTCATCCCCAATTCAAAGCTGTTGGAGCGTTCGGATTTGAGTTTGGCATTGGGAATGACGGCATAGCCGTAGGTCGTATTGGCAAACGCCATGGTCGCGCTGTCAAACGGCGGCGTACGGAAGCCTTGTGAATAAGTAGCGAAACCGGTGAACTGCTCACCCATAGGCACGCTCAGGCGCAGGCTGGGCGTAAATGCGGAATCGCTAAAGCGCGTCGCCGTTCCGCCGGGATTTGCGTTGAGATAGGCTTGGTCGGTCGACGTGTTCAGCTTGTCTTTTTCGTAACGCAAGGCCGGGGTCAGGACGATGCCATTGCCGAAGGTCAGGCTGTCTTGTACGTAAACGCTGAACGTTTTGCGCTTACTGTCGGGGAAAGTTTTATTCGGATAGGTGCTGCCTGCATAAATTTTGCTGACGGCGCCGGTCAGATTGTCCACTGTCAGGCTGTCGCGCGGACGGGCGGTCTCGGTGTGTTTGTATTCTGCGCCGGCAACGACGGTTTGTTTGACCGCGCCGTCAAACTCCCACACACTACGCCCGTTCAGCCCGCGTATGGTCTGATTGAAACCGTAGTCGGAATAACGGGTCGAGTTACCTAATTGGCGCGCGCCCATACGCGTAATGCTCGCATCGACGGCATCGTCTTCCGTACGCAGTTTTTGCTGATAGGCAGTCAGATTGGCTTCTTTCAGACGGCCTTCGCCAGTGTAGCGGTAGCCCGCTTCGATGCGTTGACGGCGGATACGGTCGCGGGCATTGCTCTCAGATGTTGCGATGGTTATCGGTCCGCGCGATTGCGAACCCAAGCCGTTTGCCAATACGGTATCGTTGGCGTGGTAATACTGTTCGTACAAAGTTTCCAAGCGGTGGCGTTCGTTGCCGATATTGCCTTTCGCCAAGATATTGTAGGCATTGTTTTTCTGTGGATTGGTGGCAGTACGCGCAGTCGAGTAGCTGGTATCGCTGCCCATGTTTTCGGTTTCATGACCTTGACGGCGCGTCAGCATCAGCAGACCTTCGGCGTTTTCATGAAAACCGGCGGCTGTTGCCGTCACGCCGTGGCTGCGGTCGCGGCTGCGGTAGCCGTATTTCAGCCCAAAATAACCGCGTTTGCCTTCATCGACGAAATCACTCGGAGAAAGCGTCACCATATTCACCACACCGCCGAGTGCATCGCTGCCGTACAGCGCGGAATAAGGACCTTTAACAATATCGACCTGCTTGAGCGTGTCGCTTTCGACCATATCGCGTCCCGAAATCGCGCCGTTGGAGCCGCCGCCCGCGTAGGACTCAGGAATGCGTACGCCGTCCACCATCATCAGAATGCGGTTGCCGTCTATGCCTCGGATATTGATACCGGCATGACCGCGGCGGTTGTTGTCTGACGGCACGCTGACGCCGGATTCATACATCACGATATCGTCCAAATTCTGTGCCGAGGCTTGATTCAAGGTTTTGCGTCCGATAACCGACACATTCGGCGCGGCTTTATCCAAGGTTTGCGCATTGCGGTCGGCCGTGACCACCACAGGCTCTATTTCTGCCTGAGCCACCGGCTTCTGAGCCGCATATAACTGCCCGGAAAAAACCGCCCCTACTACACAGGCAATCGCTTTCTTTTTCATTACATAACCTTATAATTTGAATAATAATGGTTTGTATTTATAAAATAAATAGGCGGTTTTTGCAAGTTTAGAAACCACAAGATAGCACTAACAACCACTTCAAAAATGCAAAATATAGTATGACGTAGCGGGATAAGTAATTCATGGATCAGAGGCAAAGTATCCGACCGCGTCGGCATAGAAAACCGACCTGCCGTCAGCGACCCAAAATTCCACATCGGCGATTAGGAGGCCGGCACCATCATCAACAATGATCGAGAAGTACATCGCAGAGAAAAAATATTTAGCCACGAAACGCCAAGTGTTTTATTCTCGAATCTGTTCCAACCACCGGTACCCGAGTGTTGCTTTTGAAATCCGAATCCAAGCCTGTCTGAAATTTTTCAAACAGGCTTTTTATTTGTTCCACTTATCCCTCACCCTTCTATTTACCTCAAACTCAAAAAACATTTCCATATTATTAAAAATTAGTTAGAATTTAAATAATAATCAAACTTATTTGTATTATTTTTAGTCAGAGTGTAATCGTATCTATTCAGTCTGTCTCATTCAGACGGCCTTACCAATCAAGTTATATGGATACATTCTATGCAACCGACCAAAGTCACCACCCTTGCCGCCTGTATCGCCGCCATTGGTTTCGTCCCTGCCGTTTATGCTGCAGATAATTCGACAGTTATTCTTGATACCATCACTGTCAAAGGCACACGCAATAAAGACGAAATCGGTAAAAACCGAGTTTATGCCCGCGAAATCGTCAATCTTTACAAAGGCAAAGACGAGGTTGAAACCTTCAAAGGCAACACCGTATCCGACCTTTTAAGCGGTATGTCCGGCGTGTATAGCGGCGACGCGCGCAACAGCGGCGCGCTGGATCCAAATATACGCGGTGTACAGGGACAGGGACGGATTCCTGTTACCATCGACGGTACTGAACAGGCGATTACCGTCTGGCGCGGCTACGCAGGCGCAAACAACCGCAACTACGTCGACCCCAACATCATCAGCAGCGTTTCTATCGAAAAAGGCCCCTCGTTTAGCCGCGATATGAAAAGCGGCATAGGCGGCTCCGTCGCCCTGAAGACCATCGATGCCGACGATATTGTCCCCGAAGGGCAGAAATACGGATTTGAAGTGAAGGCGGAGGCTTCCAATAATTCCATCAAACAACGTGCCAATGTCTATGAAAAATCGGTCGATTATCGGACATTGGATGCGCCTGCTGTCGCACTCGGCGGTATTTGGCGGGCGATGTTGGACGATACCGACCGCGTCAGTCAGCGTTTCAGCGGACGCAATAGATTTGGGGAGGATAAAGCTTACCGCATTGCCGCCGCCACTAAGCAGGACAATTTCGATGCCATGCTTGCCTACGCCTACCGCAGTAAAGGCAATTATTTTTCCGGTAAAAAAGGTGCAGAGCGCTACGGCTATATCGGTCCTTGGACGATGGAAACGGTAAATGAATTAAACAGGCAGATTACGGATGCTGCGGCAAGAGGCGAAAAATTTTACGGCAGTGAAGCTATGCTGGGCGCCCCCGATATTGCACGTATCGGACTTTTTTATCATCCGGGAGGAGAAGTAACCAATACTTCGCTAGAAAATAAATCATGGCTGGGTAAAACCACCTTCCGTCTACCGAACCGCCAAACTTTGAAATTCGGTCTGCGCCATACCGACTCTACTTTCGGCGAAATCATGCCTTCACGCGTCATCGGTCCGATTTTCAGTACACCCGACAATTTAAATAAAAATTGGGGGAGTGGCCAAGGGCATGGGTCAAGCAGCGTTCCTACAATATCGATTATGCGTGGAAGCCCGAGGACAGCCGCTGGATAGATTTGAGCGCATCATTGTGGACAACCCGTACCAAATCCAAAACCAATACAGCAGGTGGCTCACCCGGCGATGCCCTGTATGAAGACAGGGTGGACAATTTAATGATGTGGAAAACTGTGATGAGTCGCTGGAATACCTACAATGAAGAAACCAAGCGCATGTATGAGGCATTAGGTTACACGAAAAAACCGGATGTCGTTGAACAGCTTCCGAATACCAACGGGCGATTCAATACCATAGAGGGCAATGCTTACTATGCCAACAATACCCGCAACGGTTTCAATTTTTCCAACCGTATGAAGCTGCATGACAAGCTGACGTTGACTCTGATGGGTGACTTCCAAAATGAAAAATTGAGATCGCGTAATGAGTTTTCAGAAGAATTGAGCCATGACGGCTTGGACAAATACAGAGAAGAAATAGAAGCACGGCAATTAGTTACCAATACACAGTTGACAGGATTTGGCGAGCCGAGGAACGGTAGGCGCAGAGAATGGAATTTTGGTTTCAATTTCCGCTACCAGCCGATGAGCTGGCTGACTCTGACGGCAGGAGCGCGCTATATCAACTTCAAGATACAGGACGACAACGAGCGGTTGAAAACCGGATTTGACAAATACAACAATCCCTTACAAGTCAATCGAGGTGAGGTATTTCAGTTTACCCGTGTAGCAACCGAGCAGGAATATCGTGATTATCTGAATGCGATCAACAATGACGAATTCAATGCGGCAAGAGACAGTATCGAAATAGATGATAGAGGGGTGGCAATATTAAATCTCACTCCCCATCATGACGAAAACAGACCAAGGCTGGATAAGCTGACGTACTATTGGCTAAAAGACGACAAAGGTCGTCTGAATCCTTCCAATCATCCTTGGTTTGCCATTCCCGAGTTGCATAGTCAAGCTGTCAATCCTGCTTATAATCCAAGTAATCCCGACAGTCCGCGCGTAGTTCAAAAATATATACCTAAATTCGACATTCTAAGAATGTATAGGTCTCCTATTACACCTAACGAACTGCAGCGCGCCCGCAAACAGGGTGGCAGCGGATGGGCTCCTGCATTCTCAGCCGCCGTCAATTTTACCGATAATGCCCGAGCCTATCTGCGCTATACCGAATCCCTACGTTTCCCCAGCATATTTGAGGGGACTTATGGCTTCTCGACTGCTGCGGGTTCATTTGCACGAATGGGATACGGTTGGCAGCCCGAACACGCCAAAAACTGGGAAGTCGGCTACATTTATGATTTAACTGGACTGTTTCCGAAAATGAAAAATGCGGATTTACGCATCAACTACTTCCGCAACAAAACCAAAAATATCATCGACAGGGACGAGAATTTTGAATTCGAGCAATTCGACAAACAAATCCGTACCGGCGTGGAATTGCAGGCGCGCTTTGATACCGGCAAATTTTTCGGTGGCGTAGGCGTATTGCGTACACTGAAAAATAAAGTCTGCGACAAATCTTTTGCCGTTTCCAGTGTACATGTTTCCAGTTACTTGACTGGCGGAGGATTTATTCCTGCTCCCGAATGTAATTACGGCAGTTTGACCGACAAAGGCTATCTTGCCAGTATGGTTCAGCCGCGCTGGTCGGTTGATGCTGATTTGGGCGGACGCTTCTTCCGCAACAAGCTGGAAAGCGGCATCCGCTTCCATTACCACAGCCGTGTCTATCAAAACCGCCGTACCATATGGCAGGCATATTACGATCAATTAAACCGTATCAATGACTATAATCTTCAAGCGGACACCGATACTATGCGCTGGCAGCCTGTCGCCGTATGGGACGCCTATTTGCGCTACAAAATCGGCAAAAATCTGACCGCCGAGCTTGTGGGCAGCAACCTGACCAACCGCTACTACCTCGACCCGATGAGCCGCTCTTACATGCCCGCGCCGGGTAGGACAATCCGCATTGGGATAACTGGAAAATGGTAATGATCAATTAATCATTTTGAGAGTAAAAAGCCGTCTGAACATTGGGTTTCAGACGGCTTTTTACATGATGGCTTAGTTATGCCCTACTCTTTCATGTTATATGAAAGTTGAAGCTAACCTGCATAATTTTTATATCTTCTGCTTTGGAATCAAAAAGGCTGCTTGAAAATGAAACGTCTATATTTCAGACGGCCTTTGCTTTATAGCAAACTCAAAATTTACGCCACGAAATCCAAACCTATGTCCAACGAGCGGCTGCTGTGGGTCAGGTAGCCGAGGGCGATGCCGTCCACGCCGGTTTGCGCCACGCGTTTCAGGCGGTCGAAGCCGATGCCGCCCGATGCTTCGCAATAGATGGTGTGGGGATGGGCGGTTTGCGTGTGGCAGCGGTTTGCCGCTTCTTTCAGGGTTTCGTCGTCCATGTTGTCCAGCAAAATCCGTTCTGCGCCCGCCGCGATGGCTTCGTCCAGTTGTGCCAACGTGTCCACTTCGATTTCCACGCAGGTCAACGGTCCGACCGCCTGTTTTGCCTGCCGCACGGCTTGGGCGATGCTGTCGCAATAGGCGAGGTGGTTGTCTTTGATGAGCACGGCGTCGTCCAAACCCATGCGGTGGTTCACGCCGCCGCCCGCCCTGACGGCGTATTTTTTTGCAGGACGCGCAGCAGGGGGATGGTTTTGCGGCTGCACACGATGTCTGTACCATATTCGGCGACTTCGGCAACGGCACGCGCGGTGGCTGTGGCGATGCCGCTCAAGTGCGTGAGGTAGTTGAGCGCGGTGCGTTCGGCAGCGAGTAGCGCGCGGGCGTTGCCTTCGACGGCAGCCAGCGTCTGACCTACGCGGACGGCTTGCCCGTCTCGGATTTCGGCTTGGAAGCGGACGGACGGATCCATCGTCTGAAAGGCGAGACGTGCCAAGTCCATGCCGGCGATAACGCCGTCTTCGCGGCTGACAAGGAAGAGTTTGGCGGTTTTGTCGGGCGCGATGACGGCGGCGGACGTAATGTCGCCGCGCCTGCCTAAATCTTCGCTCAAAGCTTGTTCCACCATGGGGCGCAACAGGGTGTCGGGCAGGGGGAAGAGGGTGTTTTCAGACGACATGGGGTTTCCTTTGTTGAAAAAGATTGATGTTGCACCGATGGGGCAAAACTTCATTTTATAGTGGATTAACTTTAAACCAGTACGGTGTTGCCTCGCCTTAGCTCAAAGAGAACGATTCTCTAAGGTGCTGAAGCACCAAGTGAATCGGTTCCGTACTATCTGTACTGTTTGCGGCTTCGTCGCCTTGTCCTGATTTTTGTTAATCCACTATAGGTCGTCTGAAAACGGGTTAACGGCTGCCCAGCGGCAGTCCGATGTCCGAAATCAGCCTGTCGGGCAGGACGTCGTCGCGGAAGCGGTAAAGCTGCGCGGGACGGCCTTTTGCTGCCCGATACGCCGGTATCCGACGGCTCGATGAGGTTTTGCTGCTGAATCTGTCGGCGGAAGTTTTGCTTGTGCAGCAATCTGCCGCTGATGGCTTCGACGCTGTTTTGCAGTTGCAGCAGCGTGAATTCGGGCGGCATCAGTTCGAAAATCACGGGGCGGTATTTGATTTTGGCGCGCAGGCGGGACAGGGCGGTCGCCAACACGCGGCGGTGGTCGTGGCGCATGGGCTGTCCCGTGAGCGCAAAGTCGAAGTTTGCCTGCGGCTCGGCGGCTTCCGCTATCAAGCCGCTTTCATACAGCATTTCATAGCGTTGCAAAACGTATTCTTCCGACCAGTTTTCCGGTTCGACCCCCCAGCACAAATGAATGCGCTTGAGCCGCTTTTGGCGGACTTCCTCCGTGTCCGCCGAGTTTGCCCAAATGCGCAGGCGGCTGACGATGGCGTCGCGCTGTCCGCCGTCGGTGCGCAAGTCTTCCCACGGGAAATAGTCGTAGCAGTCCTGCCATTTCGCGTCGGGATGCAGGATGCTGTCGGCTGCCTCGCGCACCAGTCCTAAATAGCTGACGTATAAGACAGGCAGGCCTTGTTCATTTTGGCGGCTCGTATCTACAAACGTATAAAGCTGTTCTACATAGCCCATAGGCTGTGATGTCTGTTTGGCAACCCACATCCGGACCCCTGCTTGCAGAGAGTGGCGAAGTGGTGCAAGCAAGCCATTGGGTAATAGCTCTCCCTGGGCAACTGTCAAAACCCTCAAGCTGCCGTTTGTAATGGCGATCAGGACAGGAACAAGCTCAACGATACTTTGCGGATTGGCCGCTGTTTCAGGATAGGCATCCATACGTGGCTTTCATTCAAGAGAAAACCTTATTGTAAACCAAAGCGGTTTTCAGACGACCTTGCATATTATACTCAAGTTGAGCATAATATAAAAACTATTTGAAACATAGACGGCAAACCTTTATGCCGTCTGAAAAAAATAGCTACAAAGGAAACATCATGCAAACCGCCGCCCGCCGCTCGTTCGATTACGATATGCCCCTCATTCAAACGCCGACTTCCGCCTGCCAAATACGTCAGGCATGGGCGAAGGTTGCCGATACGCCCGACCGCGAGACGGCAGGCCGTCTGAAAGATGAAATCAAGGCTTTGCTGAAGGAGAAAAACGCGGTCTTGGTGGCACATTATTACGTTGATCCGCTGATTCAGGATTTGGCTTTGGAAACAGGCGGATGCGTGGGTGATTCGCTGGAAATGGCACGCTTCGGCGCGGAACATGAAGCCGGTACATTGGTGGTAGCGGGCGTGCGCTTCATGGGCGAGAGCGCGAAAATCCTCTGCCCTGAAAAAACGGTGCTGATGCCTGATTTGGAAGCGGAATGTTCTTTGGATTTGGGTTGTCCCGAAGATGCATTTGCGGCGTTTTGCGACCAACACCCCGACCGCACGGTGGTGGTGTACGCCAACACTTCCGCCGCCGTGAAAGCGCGTGCCGACTGGGTGGTAACCTCTTCGGTGGCGTTGGAAATCGTGTCGTATCTGAAATCGCGCGGCGAGAAACTGATTTGGGGGCCCGACCGCCACCTCGGCGACTACATCCGCCGCGAAACAGGGCGCGGATATGCTGCTGTGGCAGGGGTTCGTGCATCGTCCATAACGAATTTAAAGGGCAGGAACTGGCGGCGTTGAAGGCGGAGCATCCCGATGCGGTGGTGCTGGTTCATCCCGAATCGCCGCAAAGCGTCATCGAACTGGGCGATGTGGTCGGCTCGACCAGTAAACTGCTGAAGGCCGCCGTATCGCGTCCTGAAAAAAAATTCATCGTGGCAACCGATTTGGGCATCCTGCACGAAATGCAAAAGCAGGCGCCCGATAAAGAATTCATCGCCGCACCGACGGCGGGCAACGGCGGAAGCTGCAAAAGCTGCGCGTTCTGCCCGTGGATGGCGATGAATTCGCTGGGCGGCATCAAACACGCCCTGACAAGCGGACACAACGAAATCCTGTTGGACAGAAAGCTGGGCGAAGCCGCCAAACTGCCTTTGCAGCGTATGCTCGATTTCGCGGCAGGGCTGAAGAAAAAAGATGTGTTCAACGGCATGGGCCCCGCCTGATTTGCCGTCCATATTATAGTGGATTAAATTTAAAATCAGGACAAGGCGACGAAGCCGCAGACAGTACAAATAGTACGGAACTGATTCACTTGGTGCTTCAGCACCTTAGAGAATCGTTCTCTTTGAGCTAAGGCGAGACAACGCCGTACTGGTTTAAATTTAATCCACTATACCGTTTCAAACGGCCCACAACAAGGACAACACCATGCAAACCGATTGCGACGTATTGATTGCCGGAAACGGGCTGGCGGCACTGACGCTTGCCCTGTCTCTGCCTGAATCGTTCCGCATCGTCATTTTGTGCAAAAACCGGCTGGACGACACCGCTAGCCGTCATGCGCAAGGCGGGATTGCGGCGGCGTGGTCGGGAGAGGACGACATCGAAAAACACGTTGCCGATACCTTGGAAGCGGGCGCGGGCTTGTGTGACGAAGCCGCCGTCCGCACCATCCTGTCGCAGGGCAAACCGGCAATCGAATGGCTGCTGGCGCAGGGTGTGGCGTTCGACCAAAATAATAACGACCTGCACCTGACGCGCGAAGGCGGGCATACCTGCCGCCGAATCGCCCACGTCGCCGACTACACGGGCGAGGCCGTTATGCAGAGCCTGATTGCCCAAATACGCCGCCGCCCGAACATCCGCGTTTGCGAGCGGCAGATGGCGTTGGATATTCAAACCGAGTCAGGCGCAGCGTGCGGACTGACCGTCCTCGACTGCCGAACGCAAGAAACCTACCGCATCCGCGCCCGCCATACCGTACTCGCAGGCGGCGGCCTCGGGCAAATTTACGCCGCCACCACCACGCCGCCCGAATGCACGGGCGATGCTATCGCCATGGCGATGCGCGCGGGCTGCGCAGTCGAAAACCTCGAATTTATCCAATTCCACCCCACAGGCTTGGCAAGGCCGTCTGAAAACGGACGCACCTTCCTGATTTCCGAAGCCGTGCGCGGCGAAGGCGGCATCCTGACCAACCAAGCGGGCGAACGGTTTATGCCGCATTACGACCGCCGCGCCGAACTCGCGCCGCGCGACATCGTTGCCCGCGCTATCGCCGCCGAAATCGCCAAACAAACGCAAGACTTCATCTCACTCGACATCAGTCACCAACCCGCAGAGTTCGTCCGTCAGCATTTCCCATCCATCCACCGGCACTGCCTGTCCCAATGCGGCTTGGACATCACGCGCCAAGCCATCCCCGTCCGCCCCGTGCAACACTACACCTGCGGCGGCATCCAAACCGACCCCTACGGCAGAACCTCCCTGCCGCAGCTCTACGCCTTAGGCGAAACCGCCTGCACCGGGCTGCACGGAGCCAACCGCCTCGCCAGCAACTCCCTGCTCGAATGCGTCGTTACCGCCAGGCTTGCCGCCCAAACCATCGCAGACGGACAAGCATTCCAAGCCGTACCGTTCCAAAGGTCGTCTGAAAACCCCACCGCCGAAGCAGGCATCTTTTCAGACGGCCTCCAAAACACATTCAGCCGCCCCGCCCTGCAAGCGTTCAACCAACACCATCTAGGCATTCTCCGCAACGATACTGGACTACGCCGCGCTATCGCCCAACTGCGGCTTTGGAAGCAAAACCAAGCCGAGCCGCACACTGCATCCGAATACGAAAACTGCAACCTGCTTGAATGCAGCCTCGCCGTAGCCCAAGCCGCATACAGGATGAGACAGAACATCGGCGCACATTTTAATAGTGATTGTTAAGGTCTCAAATCGTAGCTTTTATATGGACACAAGATCCCGTCTGAAACAATATCACGCTATTCACAAAGTGAATCAATAAAAAAGGATGGATTTTTTCCTTCTTACCCCACCAACACTGACGTCATACTAAGCGATCCCGCAATCAAATTATCATTGAAAAACGTAATCTCGTCTTGAGGTTCGCGTAATGCCATGATGTACAGCAAGGGCAAATAATGATCCGGCGTTGGCACGGAAAGTTCAGCCTTTTCGCCTAACTGATCATAATGCACCAAGGTTTTATCATCTCGTGTTGCAATCGCTTGATTGACTGTTTCCCGAAAAGCAAACGCCCAGTCATACCCTGCACCGATTTGATCAATATGTTCCCAGCTTATTGACCTCAGATTATGCACAATATTGCCGCTGCCGATAATCAGCACGCCTTGTTCACGCAAAGCAGATAATTTTTTTGCCAAGTTGAAATGCCATTCCGCCGATTGCAAACGGTTAAGGCTAAGTTGCACCACAGGAATATCGGCATCAGGATACAGATATTTCAACACCGCCCATGCGCCGTGATCAAAGCCACGCGTTGGGTTCAGCTCGACATTTTCCGGCTGTAATAATGACCGCACTTGCTCCGCCAACTCAGGCGAACCGGGTGCGGGATATTGCACTTGGCTGAGTTCATCGGGGAAGCCGTAGAAATCGTAAATCATTTCAGGGTGTTTGCCAGACGTAACCTGCAAACGGCTGCTGTACTAATGCGCTGAAATCATCAAAATGGCTTTTGGTTTAGCAAACTTTTGCGTAATTAGGCTGAAACTCTGATTGAACGGGTTTTCTTTATCTAACGCATTCATCGGGCTACCATGCCCAACAAACAATACAGGCATTTTTTTCATGATTTACTCCTCGTTATCGATATGGCAGATTGTACGGATAAATGATTAAGCAATAAACCTCAATTTAAGAACAGCATACTTTCCAAATAGGAAATGATGAAATATTCTTTGGCTTTGCTAAAAAATTAAAATCAAAAGGCCGTCTGAAAGTTGAGTTTCAGACGGCCTTTGTGTAATGTGAGCTTTCCTACCATTTTCCCTTGCATCGATGAATCATACCCCCTTTACGATGTAAATTATGTAAACACTGTGTTGATGGTTTATCATAGCTAGCCTGCACCAAGTAATCATAAATACCGCAATATGTATAAAAATCAAAAACCAATAAGAGAAAAAAATGAATAAACAACAACTTGCAGCCAAAATTTGGCAATCTGCGAATAAAATGCGTTCCAAAAATTGAAGCGAACGAGTACAAAGACTACATCTTAGGCTTTATTTTTTTACAAATTTCTTTCTGATAAATTAGAAAAAAATTTGCCCTTGAACAAGGCTTAGAAAAATCAAATTTTGCCGATGAGCTTACCGAATCTAACGGCGAGCTTGTCAACCATATCAAAAGAAACCTCGGCTATTTCATCAGCTACGAACATCTATTCTCAACTTGGTTAGCCCAAGGCTCAGATTTCAATATTGCCAACGTACGCACAGCAATGAGCGCTTTCAGCCGCAATATTGCAGAAAACTACATCTCGGTTTTTTTGACGGTATTTTTCAAAACCTTAGAATCCGGTTTGAGCAAATTGGGCGATACCGCCGCCAGCCAAACCAATGCGGTGAAAGACCTTTTCGTACTGATTGCCGATATACCGATGGACGGCAAACAGGGCTATGACGTATTGGGCTTTATTTATGAATACCTGATTAGTATGTTTGCTGCCAACGCAGGTAAAAAAGCGGGCGAATTCTATACGCCGCACGAAGTATCCTTGCTGATGTCTGAAATCATTGCCGACCATCTCAAAGACCGTGAAGAAATCAGCATTTACGACCCGACCAGCGGATCGGGTTCATTACTGATCAACATCGGCCATAGCGTTGCCAAACATCTCAAAAGCGCCGACAGCATCAAATATTATGCACAAGAATTAAAAGAAAACACTTACAACCTCACACGTATGAATTTGGTCATGCGCGGCATTTTGCCGAGCAATATTTTTCACCCGCAATGCAGATACATTAGAAGACGACTGGCCGCTGGAAGGCGATCCGCTGTATCTGGATGCCGTAGTGTCCAATCCGCCCTATTCCCAGCCGTGGAATCCCAAAGACAAAGAAGGCGACATCCGCTACAAACGTTTTGGCATCGCCCCGCAGGCAAAAGCCGATTTTGCCTTTCTATTGCACGACCTCTTCCACTTAAAGCCCGACGGCATCATGACCATCGTCTTGCCGCATGGCGTGCTTTTTAGGGGCGGAGAAGAAGAGAAAATCCGAAAAAATCTGATTGAATACAATCATATCGATGCCATTATCGGTCTGCCTGCCAATATCTTTTTTGGTACGGGCATTCCCACCATCATTATCGTTTTACGCCAAGAGCGCGAACGTAACGACGTATTGATGATTGACGCCTCCAAGCATTTCATCAAAGTGGGCAAAAACAACCATTTGCAGGCAAGCGACATCAAGCGCATTGTCGATTGCGTGACCCATCGCCGGGAATTGCCTAAATTTTCCCGCATTGTGCCGAAAGCCGAAATTGTGGCAAACGGCTACAACCTCAACATTCCGCGCTATGTCGATTCTGCCGAACCGGCGGAGCAATGGGATATTTTCGCCACCATACACGGCGGCATTCCCAAAGCCGAGCTGGCACAATTCGCAGACTATTGGGCAGCCTTTGACAGTTTACAGACGGCCTTATTTACCGATAACGGCACACCTTATGTGCAGCCGAAAACCGACAATCTCAAAGCTACCATGCAAAGCCACGCCGGCGTGCTGAATTACCAAGCGCAATTTGCAGAAAACTTTGCCGATTTCCCCGCCCGCTTGGAAAGCCTGCTGATTGAGCCGATGGAAACGCTCAACATCTCCCAAACCCAGCAGCAGCTTGCCGAACTCATTCGGGAAAAAAAGTGCAGGCCATGCCCTTATTGGATTTTTTTATACCGCCTATCAAAAAAACTCGATGACTTATGGCGCGCCGATGTGGCAGGCATTGCCGCCGATTTGGAGATGATTCAAACCGAAGGCAAACAGGCAATTAAGCAGGTTGATCCATTTATGGTGCTGAAAAAAGACAGCAAAACCAAAAAAGAAGCCGAAGTACAAGACGGCTGGATGGGGCATATTCTGCCATTTGAATTGGTGCAAGCCGTCAAGCTGCCGCAGGAATTGGCAACCCTAAAAGCCAAAGAAACCCGCTTGGCGGAAATCGCCGCCGAAATGCAAAGCATTTTGGAAAACCTGAGCGAAGAAGAAAAAGCCTGCCCTGCCGTCAATGAAGAAGGCGACGGCTTTATCAATGCCGAAATTCCAAAAAGCCTTGCAACAAGAATTGAATCCGACGGCGTGGCAATCGCCAAAAAAGCCGACTTAGCGAAAGCCATCGACAAACACATATTTGCCGAAGAAAGCCTAGGCGCAAAATTGCAGGCTGCCTATAAACTGCTTGCCGAAGAAAAAAACGCTCAAGGCGGAACTCAAAACCCAATCCGCCGAGCTGCACAGCAAAAACCAAAGCCGCCATTGAAGACCTGGATGATGACGAAGCCCTCGATTTGCTCCGCCAAAAAAATGGTTTGTTCCGCTCAATGCGGCGATGTGCAGGCTGCCTGAAAACATGCTGGCGCAATTCAGCCAAAAATTGACCGCACTTTGCGACAAATATGCCGACACCTATCAGCACATCAGCGAGCGTAAACAAGAAAGCGCCGCCGCACTGGCGCAAATGATGGACGAACTCACCGGCAGTGAATTTGATTTGCAAGGCATTGCCGCATGGCAGGCGATTTTTGAAAGGCTGAGAGGACAAGATGAATAAACAACGATTTCCCCGCATACGGTTTGATGGATTTCTAGGAGATTGGGAAAAAGAAAACATTAGCAGACGTTTCAATTGTTGAACGTGGCAAATTTTTCTGCTAGACCAAGAAATGATCCAAAAATTTTTTTGGTGGTTCAATGCCATTTATTCAAACAGGCGATATAACAAATTCAGATTTATTTTTTTAACTAATTATACCCAAACACTAAATTCAGATGGTATTTTTAGTTAGTAAAAGTATTTCCTCAGAAAAACTATTCTAATAACAATTGCAGCAAATATCGGCGATACTGCGATTACAACTTTTGATATTGCCTGCCCCGATAGTGTGGTAGCTATTCGAGCTGATAAAAATCGAAGTAATGTATTTTTCTTAAAATATATATTAGATTTGAAACGTGCATTTTTAAATGATTGTGCAACGCAAAATGCACAAAAAAATATCAATTTACAAGTTCTTAATCCATTAGAAATTAAGTTATGTTCTCTTGCCGAACAAACCCACCTCGGTTTGTTTTTCCGTCGCTTAGACAGCCAAATTGCCGAGAGCCGTGCGGTATTGGAAAAAAGCCGTCAGCTTAAAAAAAGGCAATGCTGGCAAAAATGTTCCCCGCAAATGGTGAAAAAACACCGAAAATCCGCTTTAAAGGGTTTGAGGGGGAATGGGAATGTAGGAAGTTGGGGGATGTTGTTGAAATTGTAATGGGACAATCACCATCTTCAACATCCTACACAGATAATCCGAGCGATTTTTATTCTAGTGCAAGGCAATGCTGATATGAAAAAAACGGAAAAGTTTGTCCACGAGTTTGGACAACCGAATGTATTAGACTTGGCGCAGCTGGCGATATTGTTATGAGTGTCCGAGCCCCTGTCGGTGATGTAGGGAAAAAAACAGATTATGATATTGTTGTCGGTCGTGGCGTTTGTGCAATAAAAGGTAACGAATTTATTTATCAAACATTGTGTAAAATGAAACTAGATGGCTACTGGAATAGCCTTAGTTCAGGTTCTACTTTTGAAGCCATTAATTCTAACGATGTAAAAAAATTCTGAAATTCTAATTCCAATCCAAGAAGAACAAACCGCCATTGGCAACTTCTTCCGCCAATTAGACGAAACCATTGCCTTACAGTCGGCAGAGGTCGAAAAATTGAACCAACTCAAAAAGGGCTGTTGGCGGCGATGTTGGTATAAGGCGGGCGTTCCTGCCTATGATTGAGGCCGTCTGAAAAAAATTGTGGTAGCGCCCTTACGGAGAAAAAGAATGTTTAATAAAGAAGCTGATTTTGAAAACGCACTGATTGCCTTGCTGGCCACCAAAAGCTGGGAAAAGGAAGTGTTGCGCCACCCCACCGAAGAAGATTTGATTGCCAACTGGCAGGCGCATTTGAATAAAACTAATCAGCATATCGACAAGCTCGATGTGCCGTTGATTCGCTCGGAAATGAACCAGATTTTGGAGCAGGTGCAGGCATTGAAAACGCCTTATGCGCTAAACGGCTTTATCAACGGCAAAACGGTGGCCATCAAGCGTGAAAATGAGAAAAGCCGTCATTTCGGCAAGGAAGTGTCGCTGGATATTTTTGACCGTGAGGAAATTTCTGCCGGCAAAAGCCGCTATCAAATTGCCCAGCAGCCCCAATTTACTCCTCGTTCAGATTTATACCCTAAGCAGCGCGGCGATTTGATGTTGTTAATTAATGGGATGCCGATGTTTCATATTGAGCTGAAACGCTCTGGCGTGCCCATCAGCCAAGCGACCAATCAAATTGAGCGATACCATAAGGCGGGCGCGTTTTCGGGTATTTTTAGTCTGGTACAGGTGTTTGTGGCGATGACGCCGGAAGAATGCCGCTATTTTGCCAATACCGGCGGTCCATTAAATCCGGCGTTTTACTTCCGTTGGGCAGATTTCAATAATGTGTATATGAACGATTGGGATAAGGTGGCGACGCATTTCCTTTCGATTCCGATGGCGCACCAGTTTATCGGCGATTACACCATTGCCGATGCGAAAGACGAGCAGCTGAAAGTGTTGCGCAGCTATCAGTATTATGCGGTCAACAAGATTGCCGACACGGTGGCAAAGACAGATTGGACTTCGGGCAATCAGCGTGGCGGCTATATTTGGCATACCACGGGCTCGGGCAAAACGATGTCGAGTTTTAAATCGGCACAGTTAATCAGCCGCCGCAAAGATGCGGATAAGGTGATTTTCTTGCTCGACCGTATTGAGCTGGGCAAGCAATCGCTGGAGGAATATCAGAATTTTGCCGACAGTAAAGATGATGTACAGGCAACGGAAAACACCGCCATTTTGCTCGCCAAGCTGAAAAGCAAACAAGACCGCGACCGCTTAATCGTTACCTCCATTCAAAAAATGAGTAATATCAAGGCGGAAGAAGGGGTAAATGAGGCTGATATCGAGCAAATCAGTGGTAAACGTTTGGTGTTTATCATTGATGAAGCCCACCGCACTACTTTTGGCGATATGTTGCTCACCATTAAGCATACCTTCCCCAATGCGATTTTCTTCGGCTTTACCGGCACGCCGATTGAGGAAGAAAACGCTAAGAAAAATTCAACCACTGCCACGGTTTTCGGCAATGAATTACACCGCTATTCCATCGCAGACGGCATTCGTGATGAAAACGTGCTGGGCTTTCACCCCTTCCATATCCGCACCTTTAAAGACGGCGATTTGCGCAGAGCCGTTGCTTTGCAGGAGGCAAAAGCAGCAGATGAAAGCGAAGTATTTGCCGATGATCAAAAGAAAAATCTACAACCGCTTTATGAACGATGTGCCGATGGCGGGCGACTATGCTTCAGACGGCAAATATCAAAAAGGCATTGAAGATTATGTGCCCAATGTGCAATATCAAGAATCGGAACATGTGAATGCAGTGATTGGCGATATGCTGGAAAATTGGCAGCGGCTTAGCCAAGGCAAAAAATATCATGCCATTTTTGCCACCAGCTCTATTCCCGAAGCGGTCAATTATTATCGCTTAATTAAAGCCAGAATTGCTGAGAAAGCTAAAGATTCTGAGGAAGCTAAAAAAATCCTTGCCGAAACTGACCGCCCTTTTCGATCCGAATATTCTTAACGATGGGCAAGGCAACGATAAGGAAAAATGGATTGCTGAAATTCTGGAAGATTACAACGCCCAGTTCCACACAAATTTCGGCTATGCCACCTATTCCCGATTTAAAACAGATTTGTCGGATAGGTTGTCGCATATCAATGCGTATAAGAGAATCAAGCCCAATGAGCAGCTGGATTTGTTGATTGTGGTCGATCAGATGCTGACAGGCTTTGACAGTAAATGGCTCAATACGCTCTATCTAGACAAAAATTTTTGGATTACGCCAACTTGATTCAGGCGTTTTCCCGTACTAACCGCGTATGCGACAAAACGGATAAGCCTTTTGGTTTAATCCGCTATTACCGCAAGCCGCATACGATGCAACGCAATATTGAGCGAGCCGTAAAACTTTATTCGGGCGACCGCCCAATGGGGCTGTTTGTCGATAATTTAGATAAGGTTATCGACAAAATGAATGTCTGCTTTGCCGATATTGCCGATATTTTTCAAATGGGCAGGATTAGAGGATTTTTCAAAAAAACCCTGATGATACAACCTCATGCGCAAAGTTTGTCAAACTATTCAATCAGCTCAATGAGTACTTACAAGCTGCTCGGCTCTTGGGTTTTTCTTGGGAAAAATTAAGCTATGACGTGGTACAGGAAGACGACAGCGTGATCACTGCCACACTCAATTTCGATCAAGAGACCTACGATAAATTGCTGGCTCGTTATAAAGATTTGTTTAAAGAAAGTCCAAGCAATGGTAGCGGTAGCGATGATGTACCATTTGATTTGCGTTCGCACATCAACGAAATCGAAACCGATAAAATTGATCAAAATTATATGAATGCCCGTTTTGAAAAATGGCTTAAAACCATCGGCGGCACAGAAGAAGCTGCTGCACTTGAGGAGCTACACCACTCTTTTGCTACACTTTCTAAAGAAGATCAAAAATTTGCTGAGTTGTTTTTACACGATGTGCAATCCGGCGACATCAAGCTTGATCCAGATTTAGCATTAAGTGATTACATCACCACGTATAAACAAAAAGATGCTAATGATAAGGTGCTAAAAAAATAATTAAAGATTTAGGGCTAGATGGAGATTTGCTACGTGCACTGTTGGCAAGAAAATATACCAGCGAAAAATTTGGACTTAGGCAGACTAAATGACCTAAAAAGAAACAGTCGATAGGGAAAAAGCCAAAAGCTTATTTTAACGAAGAACGTATATTTTTATTTAAATATACGGATTGATGAATTTCTAAGGGAACTAATTACAAGATAGTTATTACTTATTGAAAGATATTAAATAATCATCAAGTTAACATATCTCTACCTGAACATTAGCCCCCTTGCTGACCCTAACTACAAAGGCTGAGCCAAATCGTTTTTCCGTGTTGTAGCTGATAAAATCCTGTTCATGAGGAAAATGGACAACCCTTGCGCGCTGTTGCTGCAGCCAGCCGCGGATGCTGCGCATTCCTGAATAAAGGTATGGCACGGTGCTTTGCAGGATTTGCGGACGGATAAACATCACGCTGTAATGCGGTCTGGCAGGGGTCTCTACATAAAACGCATTGCACAATGGCGTGCGCCGCGCGATGGTTTCAAACTGGGAAACCAAGTTCTCCGGCAAACGCGGCATATCGCAGGATACGATAAGCAGCCAATCGGCAGTGGCAATTTGTAAATCGTTGGCGGCAGTACACAAAGCGGCTAGAGGGCCGTAATGCTGCCATTGGCGCGCATCCGAGAAAACGTGCGCGCTGCGTTGGGCGTAAGATTCAAGGTTGCGATTGGCACTGATGGCGATATGGCTGACTTGGGGGCGGATTTTTTCGATAACATGATCTATCAAGGCTTTGTTGTGCCATTGCACCAACCCCTTATCGACACCTCCCATCCGGCTTCCCTGCCCGCCGGCCAATATCAGTGCGAAAATTTTCATTTTGGTAGTCCTTTGCGAAGCAGAGTATGGAGTATGGTTCAAGATGTTGTGTTTATTGGATAAGTTTCAAGGTTTCAGGCCGTCTGAAACCTTATTCTTATGATTTAATTCACTTGAGATGAATTTTATCATAACATGATTTTTACATTAAACCCCTGTTTTTTTCTTATCATAACCATACAATTATTTTAGACAGGTTGTTTATAGACCGAAAGAATGATATTTTTATAAGATTATCGGATTAGTTCCCTGCGTGCTTTATGCGTTTATTCTCCGGATCTTCAGACGGCCTGAGCCTGTCTTCTCGTTTAAAACTGCTGACTTTTTTATGGGTCAGTTCGGCTTTTTGTCGATTGTCTTTACCCTGCTGCTTTCTTGGCGTTTGGAAAGCGCAGCCAAAAACGATTGAAGATGCGGGCAGTTTGAAAATGCAGGTGTACCGTTTGGCTTATATGGCAAGCGTCCGAACACCCAATGCGCAAATTGACAACCAAATCAAAGAATTTGAGCGTACGCTGGCCAATGTGACGCAAAGCGATGCCATTCATCCGCTGATTCCGTCTCAAATGCCGTTGGCTTACGACTTGATTCAATCGATGCTGTTGATTGATTGGGAATCCAATATCAAGCCGTCTTTGCAACATTACGAGCGCCCGACCCAAATCGGCCTGTACCGTTTTGCCGGCAACATCGAGCTGTTTTTACAGGCGATGGAAAATGCCAACGAGCAAAATACCTTGTGGCTGCGCCGCTTTCAAATGGCAATGATGCTGATGATTGTTGTGGCTGCAGGCTTGATGATTGTTTGGCATTATTCATGGGTTATCCGGCCCTTGGAAAAACTGCGTGATGGCGTAGAAACCATCAGCAAAGGGCATTTCGGCGTTCAAATCGAGACAGACCAGATCCGTGAGTTTGCCCAAGTAAGCAAGGGTTTCAACCAAATGAGCCGCCGTCTGCATACGCTTTATACAGACTTGGAAGGACAAGTTGCCAAACAAACCCAAGACTTGGCGCGGCAAAACCGTGATTTGACCCTGCTCTACCAAACCACGCGCAATCTGCACCAAACCTTTACGCCGCAACAGGCGGCAGAAGAATTTTTTAACTCAGATTCTGCCTGCGTTTTCAGCTTTGGGCGGTACGGTATATCTTTCCGATGAGGAGCGGAAACGTTCTGATTTGGCGGCAAGTGTCGGTGAAACCGAAGAAGGAAATCGTGTAGAATTTCCGATCGTTTATCAAGACGAACAGCTCGGCGTACTGACCCTATATTTTTCAGACGGCCATATGCCTGATGAGCAAGACGAAAAACTGCTGCATACTTTGAGCGGACAGCTGGGCATCTCCATCGCCAACAACCGCATGGAACAAGAGCGGCGCCTGCTTGCAGTCTTACAGGAGCGTAACTTGATTGCGCAAGGTTTGCATGACAGCATCGCGCAAGCTTTGACCTTTTTGAATTTGCAGGTACAAATGCTGGAAAGCGCGTTTGCTTCAGACCAACGTGAGCAGGCCGAAGAAAATATCGGCTTCATCAAAGACGGCGTGCAGGAATGCTACGAAGACGTACGCGAACTTTTAATGAATTTCCGCACCAAAATCAGTAATAAAGATTTTCCTGAAGCGGTAGAATCGCTGCTGGCGCGTTTTGAACGACAAACCGGTATTCCAGTTGATTTAAAATGGCAGGATGACGGGCAGGCTTTGAATTATGATGAGCATTTGCAGATCATCTTCATCTTGCAGGAAAGCCTGTCCAATATCCGGAAGCACGCGTGTGCGCAACATGTCAGTGTTGAAATTGCCAACCATGGCGATTTTGTCATGACGATTCGGGACGACGGCGCAGGCTTTAATAAAGAACACCTATCAAACCGGCCTTCAGGCGAACATGTCGGCTTGGGCATTATGCAGGAACGAGCCCAACGGATTAACGCAGAATTGGCCATTACATCGCAGATTGGGCAAGGTACGGCGGTTATGCTGACTTTGCCGCAACAAATGAGAACAGCATCATGACGATTAAAATTACCCTTATTGACGACCACACCCTATTTCGCAGCGGTATCAAGGCCTTGCTTTCGCGCCAGCCTGATTTTGAAGTCGTCGGCGAAGCATCAGACGGCCTGGCCGGCGTAAAAATGGTTGAGCAGCTCAAGCCTGATGTGGTCTTGCTGGACTTGGATATGCCGGTCATGAACGGCCGCGAAGCATTGGCTCAAATTTTAAGTAGCAATCCGCAGCTGACCGTCATCATGCTGACTGTTTCCGAAGACAGCGACGATTTGACCGAATGTATGCGTATGGGTGCAAAAGGCTTTTTGCTGAAAAACATCAACGCCGACTTCCTGTTGGAAAGCATCCGCAAAGCTGTCGATGGTGACAATGTCTTCTCTCCAGAAATGACCAGCCGCTTAGTGCAATCGCTGATTTCCCCATCTCCTTCCCGCTCCGACCATCTGCTGGAGCAACTGACTCCACGCGAGATGGAAATCTTGGGCTATCTTGCCGCCGGACACAGCAACAAAATCATTGCCCGCCATTTGAATCTGGCAGAGTCAACCGTCAAAGTGCATGTGCAAAACCTGTTGCGCAAGTTGAACCTAAGCAGCCGCGTCCAAGCAGCGGTTTATGCGGTGCAACACAAAGTACCGCAACCGGTATTGTCTTAATCAGGCCGTCTGAAACCTTCTTTTTAAAAGGTTTCAGGAAAAGCGTTTATTCGCTATAATCACGCCGATTTATATGCAGGGTTGTCTGATTCTTTCAGACGGCCTTTTTATTTGATTTCCCACTGATTTAAAAACAACATGTCCGAAAAACATTCCAGAAAATACACCCGAAAATACCGTTCCTGAAGAACACAAACGCAGCATCCGCAGTTTCGTCTTGCGCCAAGGCCATATGACCGCGGCCCAACAGCGCGCCATCGATACGATGTGGCCGCAATTTGGTGTGGACTTCCAAGAGGCTCCTTTGGACTTGAACCGCGCTTTTGGACGGGATAATCCTAAAGTATTGGAAATTGGTTTCGGTATGGGCGTTGCGACAGTGGAAATCGCCAAATGTCTGCCCGATACCGACTTTTTAGCGATTGATGTTCATGGCCCGGGCGTCGGTAATATCTTGAAGCTGATTGAGGAAGAACACATTTCCAATATCCGCGTGATGCGTCATGATGCGGTGGAAGTAGTGGAAAAAGATGCTGAAAGACGGTTCTTTAGACGGCATTCATATTTTCTTCCCTGACCCTTGGCACAAAAAACGCCACAACAAACGCCGCTTGGTACAAGTGCCGTTTGTTGAAAAGCTGCTGCCCAAACTCAAAAGCGGCGGCTATGTCCATATGGCGACCGACTGGGAAGAATACGCTGTGCAAATGCTGGAAGTTTTGAGCAGTTTCGACGCTTTGCAAAACACAGCTGCCGATTACGCTCCTACGCCTGATTATCGTCCTGAAACCAAATTTGAAGCCCGAGGCAAACGATTGGGTCATGGCGTTTGGGACTTGGTGTTCCGTAAGAAATAAAGCCGAACATAAAACACAAGGCCGTCTGAAATTTTTCAGACGGCCTTTTATCTTACTGATTAAGCCAAGAAAAGTTTATAAGCCGGATTATCGGTTTCTTCTTTATAAACATAACCCAAGCTCTCCAAAAAAAGTCGGTAAAAGGCTTCATTGTCGCTTTCCGGTACATCAATACCGACCAAAAATACGGCCGTAGTCCGCACCATGATTGCGATAATGGAACAAAGTAATATTCCATTCGGCGCGCATATGGTTCAAGAAGCGGGACAATGCGCCGGGGCGCTCAGGGAATTCAAAGCTGACCAAGCGTTCGTTGGCTACTTTTTCCGTACGGCCGCCGACCATGTAACGGATATGGATTTTGGCGATTTCATCATTGGTCAAATCGACATTGGGCAGGCCTGCTTCAGTCAGTTGTTCACTGATGACGGCCAAGTCTTGCGCACCGGCGGTTTGCAAACCAACAAAAATATGAGCATTATTGTCATTGCCGTAGCGGTAGTTGAACTCGGTAATGTTCCGACTACCCAATACATTGATAAACTTGAGGAAGCTGCCTTTTTTTTCAGGAATGGTAACGGCAAAAATACCTTCGTTACCCTCGCCCAGCTCACTGCGTTCTGAAACATGGCGCAGGCGGTGGAAGTTCATGTTGGCACCACTAGTGACGGCAACCAGATTTTTGACCTTGGATATTGTTTTTCGCAACATAAGCCTTCAAGCCGGCAAGGGCCAATGCGCCCGCAGGCTCGGTAATGCTGCGCGTATCGTCAAAAATATCTTTAATCGCGCCGCACAACATATCCGTATTGACCGTAATAATTTCGTCCAACAGCTCTTTACACAGGCGGAAGGTTTCCTCGCCCACCACTTTAACCGCCGTGCCGTCTGAAAATAGGCCGACATCTTTTAAATGTACGATTTCCCCTGCCTCAACCGATTGCTTCATACAGCAAGAATCATCGGTTTGCACGCCAATGACTTTAATTTCAGGGCAAACCTGTTTGATAAACGCCGCTACGCCTGCTGCCAAACCGCCGCCGCCAATCGGGACAAAAATCGCATTGATATTGCGGTGTTGACGGAGGATTTCCATGCCGATGGTTCCCTGACCGGCAATCACATCAGGATCATCAAACGGCGCAATATAAGTCAGTTTTTTTCCTTTTTCTGCCAACTCCATCGCATAATCATAGGCATCGTTGTAAGACACGCCTTTCAACACCACTTCGCCGCCTCGGCTCTTGACCGCATCAATTTTGATTTTCGGCGTAGTTTCCGGCATCACGATGACGGCGCGGCAACCCAAATATTGCGCCGATAAAGCCACACCCCTGCGCATGGTTGCCCGCGCTTGCTGCAATTACGCCGCAATCCAAGGCTTCTTTCGGCAGCTTCGCCATTTTGTTGTACGCGCCGCGGATTTTGAACGAAAACACCGGCTGCAAATCTTCACGTTTGAGCAAAATCTGATTGTTCAGACGGCCTGACAAACTGCGTGCCAAATCCAAAAGGCGTTTCTACGGCCACATCATAAACGGAAGCGGTCAAAAATACGGGTTAGATAATCAGAAAGAGGAAGGAATGGTTCATGGTATTTTAGTGTTCGGAAATAAATTACAATTTGGTCAAATCGACCGGAGGAAAAAGTTAAAACCATACCCCTGAGGCCGTCTGAAGGCAAGAAAAATCTTAGCAAAGCCTAAATGAGACGGTATAATGTCCGCTTAATATCTATTTAATATGCCAAACTGTTTACCTCATAACAGTGTCCACTCATATTCAAATCTACACATAATGATGAAAAAAACGCTACTTAGCTTAATTTTTGCTACTCTTATTAGTACTCCTGCCCTTGCTGCCGATCCGGTTGCATCCGCACCTGCCGTACAAAGTAATGCTCAAACGCAGCCGCTGCTGCACAGCATCAACAGCCCGACAACGCCGCCAGAAATTGCGGCGACTGCCTATATCGTTACCGACCTACACAGCAAACAGACCTTGGCATCCAACAATGCCGATACCCCTATCGAGCCTGCCGCGTTGACGCAAATGATGACAGCCTACCTTGCCTTTAAAGCACTGGAAAACGGTACACTCCAAGCAGATCAAATGCTGACAGTTTCAAACGTCGGCTGGAAAGTCGAAGGTTCGCGTATGTTCCTCGACCCAAAAGTTCCTGTCAGCGTCAGCTCCTTGATTAAGGGTACAACCATCCAGTCAGCCAACGATGCCGCCATTACCCTTGCCGAAGCCATTGGCAACGGCTCTATCGACGAATTCGTCAAACAAATGAACGAAGAAGCCAAACGTTTGGGCATGAAGCACACCTACTTCAACAACCCGACCGGCATTTCTTCTAACGGCCATGTTTCAACCGTTGGCGACTTAGCCATTTTGGCAGCCGCACTGATCAACGACTATCCGAAATACTATCCTTTGTTTGCAAACAAATCTTTCAAATACAATAATATCGAGCAGCCCAACCGAAACCTTCTGCTCTATCGCGACAGCAGTATCGACGGTTTGAAAACCGGCTATTCTGAAGGCGCAGGCTACCATCTCGCCGCTTCCAGCAAACGCAACAACCGCCGCATCGTTTCCATTCTTGCCGGTGCAGAATCTACCGAAGCACGCGCCAGCGAAAAGCAGCAAACTGCTCAACTGGGCGTTACAGGCATTTGATACGCCCAAACTTTACAACGGCGGAGAAGTAATTTCCCAAGTCAAAGTTTACAAAGGCAGCACCAAAGCCGTAGACATCGGTTTCTTGGACGATGTTTACATTACCATTCCCCACGATACCGGCAAAAACGTCAAACCAATCTTAGAAACACTTCAGCCCGTCCTCGCCCCGATTGAAAAAGGCCAAGTATTGGGCAAGCTGAAAGTCATGAAAGACGGTAAAATCATTGCCGAAAAAGACGTCGTCGCCCTGACCGGCGTGGAAGAAGGCAGCTGGTTGCGCCGTATGTGGGACGCGATTGTGTTGTGGTTTAAAGGATTATTCAGTTAATCCCCTTCTAAACAATCAACCATAACAAGATAAGCCACAAAAAGGCCGTCTGAAACCTATTTCCTAGATTTCAGACGGCCTGAGACCTTTGCAAAATTCCTTTTCCCCAACAGCCGAAACCTAAATAAAGATTTTCGGCTGTTTTTATTTCAAATATCCACTGATTCTACTCAAATACCTCCTTAATCCCCCTTGGATACCTGATTAATCAGGCATCCGGCCGCCTTTTAGGCGGCAACAGGCGCACTTAGTCTGTTGGCGGCTTTTAAAAGGTTCAAACACATCGCCTTCAGATGGCTTTGCGCACTCACTTTGCTCAGTCCGAAGTAGGCTGCCCGCGCATAGCGGAATTTACGGTGCAGCGTACCGAAGCTTTGTTCGACCACATAACGGGTCTTCGACAAATACCGGTTACGTTTGGTTTGTGCCTCCGACAGTGGATGTTTGCGGTGGGCTTTGCGCATAATACCGTCTAATAACTGATGCTCTTCCAGATGTTGCCGGTTTTCCTCACTGTCATAGCCTTTGTCGGCATAGACGGTCGTACCTTTGGATAGACCTTCCAACAAAGGCGACAGGTGTTTGCACTCATGGGCATTGGCGGGGGTAATGTGCAGTTTCTCGATATAGCCTTCCGCATCGGTGCGGGTATGTTGTTTGTACCCGAGTTTGTAGAAGCCGTTTTTCTTTATCCAACGGGCATCGCTATCTTTACTCGGTGTGGTTTGGCCACTGACTTGCCCTTCGTCATCGACTTCTATGGCCTGACGCTATTTGCTGCCGGCGGTCTGGATAATGGTGGCGTCAATGACGGCGGCGGATGCTTTCTCTACTTTTAAGCCTTTTTCGGTCTGTTGGCGGTTGATCAGTTCCAATAATTCGGACAGGGTGTCGTCTTGCGCCAGCCAGTTGCGGTAGCGGCATAAGGTGCTGTAATCGGGGATGCTCAGTTCGTCAAAACGGCAAAACAGGTTGAAATCGATGCGGGTAATGAGGCTGTGTTCGAGTTCGGGATCGGAGAGGCTGTGCCATTGTCCGAGCAGGACGGCTTTAAACATAGACAGCAGTGGATAGGTGGGACGTCTCGGACGTAACGGGTTCTTTGACGATTCAGGTATTGCTCGATCGGTTGCCAATCAATCACCTGATCCAACTTCAATAGTGGGAAGCGGTCGATGTGTTTGGCGATCATGACTTGGGCGGTTTGCTGAAAGAAGGTGCTCATGGAAAATCCCCTAAATGTCTTGGTGGGAATTTAGGGGATTTTGGGGAATTTTGCAAAGGTCTCGGCCTTTTTTTTATTTAGCCTAATATACTGTCAATCAGATAATTCCAGCATTGGTGGCAACAGCTGTGTCATCATGAACATCGGCCGTATCGACAGATGAGTAGCTCATACGCTCAGTGTGTGTATTTACAGCTGACAAATTACTGATATTGCCATTACCTGACAACCTGCCCATCAACTCTTGCAGGCTCAATGTACCTTCATCGAAACGGAAGGTATCAATTACGGCATCGTTAGTGTTACTAGAAACGAATTGGTCATTGATGGTAATGCTGTCCCCTTCTGATCCCTTGATGGTAATTTTCCAATCGATATTGCCTCGAACATCAGTGATGGCATCAATATGCAGGTCATTAACAGAGATATTTTGGCCGAATTGCAGTGCATTATGTTCGCCCACATTATCGGTAATCGTATCCTTACCTTCTCCAAGGCTGAAAACATAAGTATCGGCACCCTTGCCGCCTACCAAGTAATCGGTTCCTTGTCCGCCGAACAAAACATCGTTACCATCGCCGCCATTCAAACGGTCATCGCCACTTTCGCCCCATAAGGTATCGTTGCCATTGCCTCCATGTACAGAGTCATTACCAATACCGCCATTAAGACGATCGTCCCCATCATAGCCGAAAATGATGTCATTACCTGAATCACCGTTAATCGTATCATTGCCCAAACCGCCTCTGATACGGTCATTGCCATCGCCGCCGCTGACAAGAGCATGGCTGCTGTCCGTAATGGTTATGATGTTATTCTCCCCTAAATGAAGCGAGGCTTGGGTAAGACTATGATCATCTACTTCCGCTACATTTTTTTGCAGAATTATTTTCTGCTACCGAAAGGCTATGATTATTTTCGATGGTCAATGTCGTCTCGTTTACCGGCTCCGGAACATTGCCTTCTTTAGGATTACGGGTTTTGGTAATTTCTTGATCGGAAAGATTATTCACAATAGTGTTATTTTCAATTTTGATATTTTTGAGTTCTCCCAAAATATCTTTTTCGGGAGTAGCATAATCCCTGCCTTCTTCCAAATCGATAGAACCTTTAACACGACCATATGTATCTGCATTAGTCCCGTTGTTTACCAGTAAATTATCGTGAACGGAAATGCCTGTATCATTTAAATCAAAATTACGGCTGTTTTTGAATACAGTGTTTAAACGTACGCCGCTCCAATTGGCATTATCTTTGATAAGGTTATTGGCTACTTCATGGCCTTTGCCGCCAAAGATACCAATACCGGCCGCACGCCAGCCTAATTCAACGGTATTATTCAAAAAGCGGTTATTTTCAGCAACATTGGCATTGGTATTCTCATGATTACTTGACCATGTTGCTAAGCCATCATCACCATTACCGCGGATATTGGAATTGATAACGGTAGAATTGCTGGTACCTTGAGCAAAGTTAACTCCGTCTGCAAAGTTGTTGCGAATAGTGGCATTGGAGATAGTCAAACCATCAGTGTAATTTAAAGGTTTGTTTTTAGAATAATCCCCAATCCAAACACCTACTTCAAAATGTTCAATTTTGATATCGTGAATAGAAGAGCCAGTACCTAAAGTTCCGGATATACCTTTGTAATTGGCTTGCTCATTATGTCTTGAATTTAGATTTGAATCCATAGAAAGATTGCCCAAATCTATATCTTTACTACCAGGTTCAAAAGTAATACCACCGCCACCGCTCACATAACCCTTATCATCATATTTAGCAGCTTCTGTATTCAAAAAATGTAACTTAGTGTGCCATTGCCCTGCACCGGTAATCTTAATGCCATCAGGAACATAAAGAAAAATCGGACGTGAAAAATCAAATTGACCTTCAGGAATGTAAACAGATTTTTTAGACGCTTTGGCAGATTCAATCGCAGCCATGAATGCTTGGTAATCATCCGAGCCATCATTGGTGACTGCGCCGAAATCAGTAATGCTGACACTGTTTTCAGGCTGTCTAATGGCGTCCGGTGCCTTTTCCAAATCAATCAAGTCAATGCCTACGGGCGTGCTGTCGAGATTAGTGATGGTAACTGTATCTCCTTTATTGATATGGGCATCTTTAAATAATTGGCTGACTTCGTCAAATTGGAAGCGGGCAAGCCTATCTGCCGCGGGTGTATCATAAACTTTGGTATCCGGATGATATTTATAGTTATCCAAATATTGCCAGTTAGATTTGGAAGACAAATCCAAAGTACCGATCACTGTATCATTGACTTTGACCTCTACTTTACCGCTTTCACCGTCAGGAACGGTATAACGGACGGTTGCCGCATTAGCATCTGCTTTCGCAATAAATGAAACAGACGCATTGGTCGGCAAATCGACATATGCCTGACCGCTTGCTTCACGGGCAGTTGCGCGATCTGCTTCTTTAGAAGAAGACTGGTTCTCAATGATACCGTTCTTCAACTCGCCTTGTTCTGCCTCGTAAGTCGTATAGGCAAGTTTTGCACCATATTGGGAAGCGTTTGGTACTACAGTTTTAAGGTCTATCATTTAATATATTCCTTCAAAAATATTGTATTTTTAAATTAATCTTCGATACAGGCTCCTATTGGTCATAAAATCAGCATAAAAGTTCAGTAATCTATTATTAAGTTTGATAAAGAATGCCGTCTGAAAACACAACGGTTTTCAGACGGCATTTCAATATCTTAATAGCTTATCAGCATGAGCTTAAACTAAGCCTTTTTTCTCCAGATAGCTTTCGTAATCGCCCAAGTAGTGTTCATATCCGCCTTTGCCATCCAATTCGATGATTTGGGTAGCCAGCGAAGATACAAACTGACGGTCATGCGAGACGAAAAATCAGCGTGCCGTTGTATTTTTTTCCAGCGCCATGTTCAAAGATTCGATGCTTTCCATGTCCATGTGGTTGGTCGGTTCGTCCATGACCAAGACATTGGGTTTCAACAGCAACAGTTTGCCGTAAAGCATACGGCCTTTTTCGCCACCGGAGAGAACCTTCACTTTTTTCACGACATCGTTGCTGCCGAAGAGCAAGCGGCCCAAAGTGCCGCGGATGACTTGTTCGTCATCGCCTTCCTGGCCCCATTGGCGCATCCATTCGCTCAGGTCCATATCGACGTCGAAGTCGTTTTTCATGGTCTTGCGGATAGTAGCCGACACTGGCTTTTTTCCGCCCATTTGATGGTGCCTTCGTCCGGCAACAGGCCGTCTGAATATTCGGGGTTGTACGCGCCGGCCAAGAGTTTCAGCAAGGTAGATTTACCTGCGCCGTTCGGGCCGATGATGGCGAGGCGCTGGCCTGCTTCAAGGATGAAGTTCAGGTTTTTAAACAACTGGGTTTCAAAACGTTTAGCCAGTTTTTCAACTTCTACAGCCTGACGGTGCAACTTGGCTTTTTCGTCGGCTTCAAAACGGATATACGGGTTTTGACGGGTAGAAGGTTTGACTTCGACCATCTCCGATTTGATTTTTGTCTGCCTGTTTCAGACGGCTGGTTGCCTGACGGGCTTTGGATTTATTGGCGGAGAAACGGGCGACGAACTCTTGCAGCTCTTGCAGTTTCTCTTTTGCCTTGGCGTTGTCTTTCAGGGCGCGTTCGCGTGATTGGGCGGAAGCGAGCATGTAGTCGTCGTAGTTGCCCGGATAGATGGTGATGGTGTTGTAGTCCAAATCCGCCATGTGCGTGCAGACTTCGTTCAAAAAAAGTGACGGTCGTGCGAAATGATGATCATGGTGGAATCGTATTGGTTCAACACGCCTTCCAGCCAGCGGATGGTATTGATGTCCAAGTTGTTGGTCGGCTCGTCCAAGAGCAATACATCTGGTTTAGAAAACAGGGCTTGTGCCAGCAATACGCGCAATTTGAAGCCTGGGGCAACTTCTGCCATGGTCGCATTGTGCAAATCTTCGGAAATGCCCACACCGCTCAACAGTTCGGCAGCGCGCGCTTCGGCGGTGTAGCCGTCGTACTCGGCGAACTTGGCTTCCAGTTCGGCGGCTTTCATGTAGTCGTCTTCGGTGGCTTCGGGATTGGCGTAAATCGCATCACGCTCAGTCATCGCCGCCCACATTTCGGTGTGACCCATCATCACCACGTCCAGCACGCGCATGTCTTCGTAGGCAAACTGGTCTTGGCGCAATTTACCCTAAACGCACGCCGTTTTCAATCGCGACTTCGCCGGCAGTCTGTTCCAAATCGCCGCCGAGGATTTTCATGAAGGTGGATTTGCCTGAGCCGTTGGCGCCGATCAAGCCGTAACGGTTGCCTTCGCCGAATTTGACGGATACGTTTTCAAACAGCGGCTTTGCGCCGAACTGCATGGTGATGCCGTTGGTAGAAATCATTATTCGTAAAACCTTTATAAATAGAATGTTATAATCGGACGCGATTGTAGCATATTTTTGCAAAGACCTCAGGATTGAGGCCATGGCAAATGTGCCCAATTTCGATACAAGATGAAAACAGGTAGCACTTCACGCAAAAATGCGTTGTAGGCAGCATTTCAGGCCGTCTGAAACGGAGAAACGATATGGAAACGCACAAAATCTATTATGCCGTGATTATTTTGGTATGTGCCGCCTCCATGCTGCTCAGCCCGTTTTTCTATATCCGCCGCACGCGCTCTGGCACTGAATTACGACGCGCGCCCAGACAGTGGAAACCCATCCTCTTTGCCAACATCATCATGATTGCGGCTTTTGTTTGTTTTGGTGGAAATGGTTTTAAGGAAAAAAATAAAAAAATGAACAAACTTTGGATCAGCACATTACTGCTCGCTTTGACAACTGCGGTTTCCGCCGCGCCCATTTTTGAATGTACCGATTCCGCAGGCCGCAAAGTCTATACCCAAGCCGGCGGCAAAAACTGCAAAGCCAGCAATATCGGCAAACCGTCCGTATATACTTCTGCGCCTGTTTCAACGCCGGCAACGCCGATTTCCCCAAGCAAAACCGATCAGGCGGAAGAAACTGTCGCCCCGGTCAATCCGGCTGATGTCGGCACGGCCAAGCGTGCTTTAGATACCGCCAAGAAAAATTTGGAAGAAGGCAAAAAAAGTGCGTTATGGCAATGAACGCAACTATGCCCGCTATCTCGAACGGATCAACGGTTTGGAAAAAAAGCCGTCCGCTCGGCTCAGGAAAACTATGATGCGGCGCAACACCAGCCCTCATCGCCTGAATCTGTTGCTTATTGATTCCCCAACACCAGCAAGGCCGTCTGAAATTTGATGTTCAGACGGCCTTTTCATCTTTTCAATATAACAAAATCGTCTTTATACCAAACAAAGCATTCTTTCCCGTTTTCAGACGGCCTTGTTAAAGTAAGCGTGTATTAAATTCTGACGGTTGCCATTATGTTGTTACTCAAAACACCTTCTGTATTGCCGGGTTTCAAGCTCAGCCTAGGCTTGACGGTTTTGTGCTTGTCGCTTTTGGTGATTTTGCCGTTTGCGATGATGGCGGCCAAAGCGGCGGAAATCGGTTGGAGCGGATTTTGGAACACGATTACCGAACCCAATGTCTTGGCGGCCGTCTGGCTGAGTTTGCGAATGTCGTTTTATGCGATGTTGACCAATATTGTGTTCGGCACGTTGGTTGCTTGGGTATTGGTGCGCTACGAATTTCCGGGCAAAGGGTTGGTAAACGCTTTGGTCGATTTGCCGTTTGCGTTGCCGACGGCGGTAACAGGCATTGCGTTGGCAACCCTGTATGCGCCCAATGGCTGGATAGGCCGTTTTTTCGAGCCTTTGGGCATCAAAATCGCGTTTACGCCCATCGGCATTTGGATTGCGCTGATTGTTGTCAGCCTGCCCTTTATCGTCCGCGCCGTGCAGCCGGTATTGGAAGAATTGTCGGGGGAATATGAAGAAGCGGCGGCAACTTTAGGCGCAAGCCGTTGGACTACGTTCCGCCGCGTTCTCTTGCCTGAAATCACACCTGCCCTGTTGACCGGCGCAGGCATGATGTTTGCCCGCTCAACCGGCGAATACGGCTCGGTCATTTTTATCGCGGGCAATATTCCGATGGTGTCTGAAATCCTGCCCTTGATTATTACCGGCAAACTGGAGCAATACGATGCTCAGGGTGCATCAGCCGTTGCTCTGTTTATGCTGATGATTTCGTTTGTCATCCTGCTGATTTTGAACATTATGCAATGGACTTTGAGCCGCCGCGCCGGAGCGAAGGTTTAACAAACAACAGGCCGTCTGAAACATCAAGCAAACATTTTTCAGACGGCCTAACCGGATACAAGAATAAATAGAGGCTTCACTAACATGAAAACCCATTCTACCAATCCAAACCTGAGCGAACCGCGTTGGCTGCGCGTATTGCTGACCGCTACCGCCTTGGGCTTTCTGCTGCTGATGCTGGTCGTGCCTTTGGTTGCCGTATTCTACGAGGCCTTAAAAGGCGGTTGGGATTTATACCTGCAATCCTTGACTGATCCCGAGGCATGGTCTGCCATTAAATTAACGCTGATTACCGCGCTGATTGTCGTCCCCGTCAATGCCATATTGGGCGTGGCGATGGCGTGGCTGCTGACCCGTTTCGACTTCCGCGGCAAGCAGTTGCTGACCACCCTGCTCGATTTGCCGTTTTCCGTATCGCCCGTGGTGGCTGGTTTGATGTTCGTCTTATTGTTCGGCGCGCACACGGCGTTGGGCGGCTGGCTCGAAGCGCAAGGCATACAGATTATCTTCGCCATCCCAGGCATTATTCTGGCGACGCTGTTCGTTACCTTCCCCTTTGTCGCACGCGAAATTATTCCTTTAATGCAGGCGCAGGGCGACAGCGAAGAACAGGCCGCCTTGATACTCGGCGCCAGCGGCTGGCAGATGTTTTGGCGCGTTACCCTGCCCAACATCAAATGGGCGCTGCTATACGGCATCATCCTCACCAACGCCCGCGCTATGGGCGAGTTCGGTGCGGTCAGCGTAGTATCGGGACACATCCGCGGCGAAACCAACACCATTCCGCTTTTGGTCGAAATTTTCTACAACGAATACAACTTCACCGGCGCATTCGCCCTCTCCGGCGTATTGGCACTTTTAGCCTTGGCCACCTTGCTGGTGCAAAACATCATCACAAAATTACAAGATAAAAAACTCGCCGCCGCCGAAAGGAACGCAGCATGAGCATTACTATTCAAAATCTAAACAAACACTTCGGAGCGTTCCACGCGCTGAAAAACATCAACCTCAACGTCCCCACCGGCAAACTCGTTTCCCTGCTCGGCCCTTCCGGCTGCGGCAAAACCACGCTCCTGCGCATTATCGCCGGACTGGAAAATGCTGACGGCGGCCAAATTCTCTTTGACGGCCAAGACGTAACCGCCAAACACGTCCGCGAGCGCAAAGTCGGCTTCGTGTTCCAACACTACGCCCTTTTCCGCCACATGAACGTGTTTGACAACGTCGCCTTCGGTTTGACCGTATTGCCCAAGTCCGAACGCCCGTCCAAAGAACAAATCCGCACCAAAGTCGAAGAATTGCTCAAACTCGTGCAGCTCTCCCAACTCGCCAAATCCTATCCGCACCAGCTCTCCGGCGGCCAACGCCAGCGCATCGCCCTTGCCCGCGCCCTCGCTGTCGAACCGAAACTCCTGCTTTTGGACGAACCCTTCGGCGCTCTGGATGCCAAAGTGCGCAAAGAATTACGCACCTGGCTGCGCGACATCCATCACAACCTGGGCGTAACCAGCATTTTTGGTCACACATGACCAAGAAGAAGCCCTTGAAGTTTCCGACGAAATCGTCGTCATGAACCACGGCAAAATCGAACAAACCGGCAGCGCCGAAGCCATTTACCGCAAACCAGAAAACGCCTTCGTTACCGAGTTCTTAGGCGAAACCGACGCTTTTGAAGGCAGAATCGAAAAAGGCATATGGCACTACAACGGCTTCGCATGGAAATTGGACGCGCACTACAAATGGCAGGAGCAAACCGCCACCGGCTACATCCGACCACACGAATGGCAACTTGCCACCGAAAACGAAACCCCGATGATTCGTGCTAAAATCGAAAAAATCCACGCCGTCGGTGCATTGACGCATATTTTGGTCAAACACGACAAACAAGACGTGCATATCACGCTGGCTGGCAGCGATGCCGCGCGTTACCAAATCGCCGAAGGCAAAGAATTGAAGCTGATTCCAAAACAGGTTTATGTCTTTTCTCAAAACGAACTGATTGAATATTCGATTTGAGACTAAATCATAAGGCCGTCTGAAAATCTGCTTTCAGACGGCCTTTCATCTTATTTAAACCTGCCAATCAATCGGCTCTAAACCATGTGCTTGCAAATAAGCGTTTGCCTGCGAAAAATGCTTGCAGCCGAAAAAGCCACGATACGCCGACAAGGGCGAAGGATGCGGTGCGGTCAGCACCAAATGACGGCTGCGGTCGATAAACGCGCCTTTCTTCTGCGCATGGCTGCCCCACAGCATAAAGACTAAATGCTCGCGTTCCTTATCCAATTGACGGATGACTTCATCGGTAAACGCCTCCCAACCAAAAGTCGCATGGGAATGCGCCGAGCCGGCACGGACAGTCAATACCGTGTTCAACAGCAATACGCCCTGTTCCGCCCAATGCTGCAAATAGCCATGTCGCGGAATCTGAAAGCCTTCAATATCCGTCGCCAACTCTTTATAAATATTGACCAGCGACGGCGGCACCGCAATTTCAGGTTGCACGGAAAACGCCAAACCATGCGCCTGCCCCGCGCCGTGATACGGGTCTTGCCCCAAAATCACTACTTTTACATTTCCGAATTCAGTCGTCCGAAAGGCATTGAATACATCGCGTTCAGGCGGATAAACGGTTATCCCCGCCTGTCTTTCATGGCGCACCTTCTCCAAAATCGTTTGAAAATACGCCTTTTCTTTTTCCGCACCAATTGCCTCGTGCCAAGTCTGCATTGCTTGCCGCTCCATATTTGAATGGACTTATTATAACTGAAATAATTTTCAGCCTGTTGTTGCTGCTTTGGACGAAGCGGCAGGCAGATGGGGCATGAAAGTCTTGCGTTACGAAATCAAAGACTTGGTTTCGCCGGTTTGAAAATCATCGACGGCAACAAGCCTAAAGCCTCATAATAGCGTTCTGACTCAGGCCGTCTGAAAACCCGATACGGCTTTTCAGACGGCCTTTTTATATCGTTCGATTTTTATATGAATACACAAACCATCAAAATCTATCTTGTCGGTGGCGCCGTCCGCGACCATCTGTTAGGCCTGCCTGTCAAGGATCGCGACTGGGTAGTCGTCGGTGCAGATGCGCAAACCATGTTGGCTCAAGGCTATCAACCTGTCGGCAAGGATTTTCCCGTCTTTCTCCATCCGGACAGCCATGAAGAATACGCCCTCGCCCGTACCGAGCGCAAAACCGCAAAAGGCTATGCCGGATTCAGCTTTCATGCCGATAAAGACGTTACGCTGGAACAAGACCTGATGCGCCGCGACCTGACCATCAATGCCATGGCTCAAGATTCAGACGGCACGATCATCGATCCTTTTGGCGGACAACAAGACTTGGTGGCCGGCATCCTGCGCCACGTTTCGCCTGCCTTTACCGAAGACCCCGTGCGGATTTTGCGTATCGCCCGTTTTGCCGCACGTTATGGTTTTCAAATTGCCGATGAAACCATGTCGCTGATGCGGCAAATGGTAGAAAACGGCGAAGCGGATGCCTTGGTTGCCGAACGCGTCTGGCAGGAATTGGCCAAAGGCTTAATGGAGAAAAAAATCCGCGCCGAATGATTGAAGTTTTTGTGCGAATGCGGCGCACTCAAAGTTTTACTGCCTGAGTTTGATGCCCTTTTCGGCGTACCGCAACGCGCTGACTATCATCCCGAAATCGACAGCGGTATTCATACGCTGATGGTTGTACAACGAGCCGCCGAGATGAACCTGTCCCTCGCCGAACGCTATGCCGCCTTATTGCACGACTTAGGCAAGGCAAAAACACCGGCCGACATCCTGCCGAAACACTACGGACACGACGTCAACGGCGTCGAACCCGTCCGCGAAGTCAATCAACGACTGCGCACACCCAAACACTGCGCCGAACTTGCCGAACTTGTCTGCCGCTGGCACATCATGCTTCATCAAGTCGGACAGTTCAAAAGCAAAACCATTTTGAATGTTTTGAAAAAAACCGACGCATTCCGCCGCCCCGAACGTTTTCAGATGGCCTTAAACGTCTGCGTGGCCGACAAACAAGGCCGTCTGAACCTTGAAGACGCCCCCTATCCGCAGCGTGAACACTGGCTGGCTTTACTTGAGGCCGCCAACCAAGTGGATGCAGGCAAAATTGCCGCCGAGTGCCGCGTACAAGGCAAAGCCCATTTAATTGCCGAACAGATCGATCATGCCCGCTTGGCGCAAATTACACCGCTACAAAAAGCGTATCAGGCTGAAAAAGTAGGAGGCTATTGATGGCATCTTCGCGTTATAAATCGAGCGTATGCCCGACAGCATTGCCGTATCTGCACGTGTTGTACATGACTTGCAGGAAATCGGTTTTACCGCGGTATTTCTTATATTTTCCTTTGCTCTTACATGCATCGCGCCGTTTTACCTTGAAGAGCATTATTTCACTGATCCAATAATAATTCTTATCCATGTACTTTTTACTTTCTACCTAGTCGGCTCACTGGTGTACAGCCTTCTTTGGCAACTTTTCGGACGTGAAAACATCAAGATCCGTAACCATACGCTGTCTCATGGTTATAACTTGTTCTCCATTGGGCGTTGGCGTAGTTTCCCGTTGTCAGAAATCTCCGAATGGCATTCTCGTGACCATATTCCTAAAGCTCCTATTGCACAAGGAAGGAAACAGAGGTTGCCAAACGAAAACCTATACCAAAATGGTATGAAACGAAAAATTCACAATATCCCCAATATTTTACGTATCCAAAAATGTGTACAAGGCGCATGGTCTTTCGATTATCAGGGAAAAAACATACGTATCGGCGATTTTTTTGATAGCCGCGATTTTCAGACAGTCAATACTGAATTGAACAGATTTATCCCCACATCCGCCAAAGCCCGTCAACTTTCAGACGACATTTGAAACAGCCGCAACAATATCCGCTATAATTCGCACCTTGACCATCTTATTTCAACAATAAAAATCATGACTATCCAGACCGATTTACTTCACGAAAAAATCAGCAATGAAGATTATCAACGCCTCATTGTCAAACACAGCGAATCTTTCAGCGATGGCGAAATCCGTCTATTAAACGAAATCCTTGAAAAATTCCGCTTTGATGTCGTACAGGCGCAAGCTTTGGCGCAAGCCGTCATGCAGCAGGTGCGCTTCGATCCAAACGACTACCATATCGACAGCGATGATGAAGATACAACCGGCATCTGTCCGCACTGCATCAATCCGCCTATGCCGCCCCTGCGCGATTATTTGGTTTGGCGCGAAACACGCGGCTGAAAATTTTCCTAATCGATTTTGATAAGTTACTAACCATTCGCTATCGAACAAGGCCGTCTGAACAGGTGTCATCGTTACATTTGTTCAGACGGCCTTTTGTAAATAAATGTTCATGACTAGGATAAATCAGTATAATCTGCGCCGTTTGAATTTTCTTCGGAGCTTTTATGAACCAGTTTAAAACGGCGATAGCCGGTGCGCAGATTTTGTTTGTCGCATTCGGTGCCATGGTGCTTGTGCCGCTTTTGACGGGACTGAACCCGGCTTTGGCATTATTGGGCGCAGGCTTGGGCACTTTGTTGTTCCAATTGGTTACCAAACGTAAAGTGCCGATTTTCCTTGGCTCTTCTTTTGCCTTTATTGCGCCGATTATCTACTCCATCGGCGAATGGGGCCTGCCTTCTACCATGTTTGGCCTGTTTGCGGCAGGTTTCATGTACTTTGTCTTTGCCGCATTAATCAGATGGCGCGGTCTGGATGCGGTACACAAACTGTTGCCGCCCGTGGTTATCGGCCCGGTGATTATGGTAATCGGTTTGTCCGTAGCCGCTGCAGCCAGCAGCATGGCCATGGGTCAGGCAGATGGAAAGCAGGTCATCGACTATATCGACTCGCTAATTCTGTCCGGCTTTACCTTTGCGGTAACCGTCATTGTTTCTGTCTTTGGCAGCAAAATGATGAAGCTGATTCCGATTCTGATCGGCGTCGCTTCCGGCTATGTGTTGGCTTTAATCATGGGCTTGGTCGATACCAGCGCCATCATCAACGCTCCTTGGTTTGCCGTCCCTCATTTTGAAACGCCTCAAGTCAACTGGCAGGCTGCTTTGTTTATGTTGCCCGTTGCCATCGCCCCGGCCATCGAACACATCGGCGGCATTATGGCCATCGGTAATGTAACCGGCAAAAACTACACTAAAGACCCGGGCTTGGACAAAACCCTCGCCGGTGACGGCTTGGGCGTGTGCGTGGCCGGTTTGATCGGCGGCCCTCCTGTAACCACTTACGGCGAAGTAACCGGCGCGGTGATGATTACCAAAAACAGCAACCCCGTCATCATGACTTGGGCGGCAATTTTTGCGATTTTCATGGCGTTTTTCGGTAAGTTCAACGCGTTTTTGGCTTCGATTCCCATGCCAGTTATGGGCGGTATTATGTTGCTGCTGTTCGGTACAATCGCCTCTTTGGGCATCAAAACATTGATTGATGCGAAAGTCGATTTGATGCAGCCGAAAAATCTGGTTATCGTCAGCTCCGTATTGACGACCGGTATCGGCGGCATGATTATCAAAATAGGTACTTTGAGCTTCGCCGGTGTAGGTTTATGCGCCGTATTGGCCATTATTCTGAACTGCGTTTTGCCCAATACAAAATCAGAAGAAGCATAAATAACTTGTTCAGCGTTCATAAACTCAAAGGCCGTCTGAAACTGAGATTTCAGACGGCCTTTTTATTACGCTTTATACAATGAAAAATGCCGGAGACTTAACCATCTCCGGCATTTTTGAATAAGGTGGCGAGCCGAACCCCCGGCACTGGCTCATCAGAGTGGGCTGCTGGCTTCCGCCCCTGACCCGGTGTTCCGAATTACCATGCGGGGAGACCCGCCATAGAAGAAACGCATTATAGCGGTTTTACAGAAAAACTCAAGCGATAAAATCTGTCAGGCCGTCTGAAAACCATTTACACGACAAGATTGTAAACAATATTACCTAGTTGCAAATCATTCCCATTGAAATGTTTATTGTCTTTTCCATTGAAAAATATCGAAAATTACACTACATTAACACTTTACGCCATCAAGAAGAAATTGCATTTTTCGGACGGCCTTTAATATAAAAACATTACATCCATCAACGGAACACGACCATGACCACGACTACTGCTCCTCAGCGTATTCGAGAAATTCCCTATAACTATACTTCTTATACCGACCGCGAAATCGTCATCCGATTATTGGGCGACGAAGCGTGGCAAATCCTGCAAGACCTGCGCGGTCAACGCAAAACAGGACGTTCGGCGCGGATGTTGTTTGAAGTATTGGGCGATATTTGGGTGGTCGTGCGTAATCCGTATCTGGTCGATGACTTACTGGAGCACCCAAAACGCCGCGCTGCGCTGGTACGCGAAATGCGCCACCGTTTAAATGAAATCCGTAAGCGCCGCGACGACAATCCGCAAGTCGATGTATTGGTGGCGGCGGCGGAAAAAGCGGTCGAGCGCTTTGACGGCAGTTTTGATGAAACCAGCCAAAAAAACGCCATCAGATTTTAGAACGTTTAAGCAAAATCACCAAGCCGCACAACATCATGTTTGACGGCTTGGCGCGCGTGACACACGTTACCGATGCGACCGACTGGCGCGTGGAGTATCCGTTTGTCGTCGTCAATCCTGATACCGAGGCAGAGATCGCGCCTTTGGTCCGCGCCTTAATCGAGTTGGACTTGGTCATCATCCCGCGCGGCGGCGGTACGGGTTATACCGGCGGCGCAGTGCGCTTTGAGACGCAAACAGCGCAGTCATCAATACCGAAAAAAACTCGACAAGCATCGCGGCGTCGAATACGTTGAGCTGGCAGGCTTGGACGGCAGACATCCGATTATCCATTGCGGCGCAGGCGTAGTAACCCGCCGAGTGGAAGAAACCGCACATCAGGCAGGTTTGGTGTTCGCCGTTGATCCGACGTCTGCCGATGCGTCTTGCGTGGGCGGTAATGTGGCTATGAACGCAGGCGGTAAAAAAGCCGTACTGTGGGGTACTGCCTTGGACAACCTCGCCTACTGGAACATGGTCAATCCTCAAGGCGAATGGTTGCGTATCGAACGCGTGCGCCACAATTTCGGCAAAATCCACGATGAAGAAACTGCCGTGTTCGACGTACACACGCTGGATTCAGACGGCCTCAATGTCGTTAAGACCGAACGTTTGGAAATTCCCGGCCACAAATTCCGCAAAGTCGGTTTGGGCAAAGACGTTACCGACAAATTCTTGAGCGGCCTACCCGGTGTGCAAAAAGAAGGCACGGACGGCATCATCACCAGCGTTGCCTTCGTGTTGCATAAAATGCCGAAATACACGCGCACTGTGTGTATGGAGTTTTTCGGTACAGTTGCCACCGCTACGCCGTCCATTGTCGAAATCCGCGATTTCCTGCTTGCCCATGAAAGCGTACGACTGGCCGGTTTGGAGCATTTAGACTGGCGCTACGTCCGCGCTGTCGGCTATGCCACCAAAGCGGCAGGCAAAAGGCCGACCTAAAATGGTCTTGCTGGCAGACGTGGTTTCCGACGACGAAGCAGCCGTACAGGCAGCCGCCGAACACATCTGCGAACTCGCCCGCGCCCGCGACGGCGAAGGCTTTATCGCCATATCTCCTGAAGCCCGCAAAACCTTCTGGCTCGACCGCAGCCGCACCGCAGCCATCGCCAAACATACCAACGCCTTTAAAATCAATGAAGACGTAGTAATCCCACTCGAAAGGCTCGGCGAGTATTCAGACGGCATCGAACGCATCAACATTGAGCTTTCCATCCAAAACAAACTCAAACTCTGTGCTGCCTTGGAGCAATATCTGTCCGGCAAACTCCCCATCGACAAAATGGGAACAGACCTTCCAACCGCCGAACTGTTGGGCGAACGCGGAAAACACGCCCTAGCCCACGTTTCCGCTGTTAAAGCGCGTTGGAAATGGCTGCTTGCTAACTTAGACGCGCCGCTTGCCGACTATAAGGCTCGCTATGGCGCATCCGTCCATGCCGCGCCCGAAGCCAAAGACAATGAAAGCTGCTTTATTGCCTTCCGCGATTTCCGCCTGCGCGTGTCTGTCAAAGCGGATGTAATGAAGCCGCTTTCAGAAATCTTTAGCGGCAAAACCGATACTAAAATTATCCAAGGCTTGGGCAAAATCCACGCCAAAACCGTACGTAGCCGCGTCTTCGTCGCCCTGCATATGCACGCCGGCGACGGTAACGTTCACACCAATATTCCGGTTAACTCAGACGATGCTGAAATGCTTCAGACGGCCTACCGTTCTGTGGAACGCATCATGAAAATCGCCCGTTCGCTTGGTGGCGTAATTTCCGGCGAACACGGCATCGGCATCACCAAGCTCGAATTCCTGACAGATGAAGATTTGCAGCCGTTTTGGAACTACAAAAACCAAGTCGATCCGAAACACACCTTCAACCGTCACAAACTGATGAAAGGTTCGGACTTACGCAACGCCTACACGCCATCCTTCGAGCTTTTGGGGGCGGAATCGCTGATTATGGAAAAATCAGATCTCGGTACCATTGCCGATTCCGTCAAAGACTGCCTACGCTGCGGCAAATGCAAACCCTGTTTGCTCTACTCACGTTCCGCGTGCCAACCTGCTGTACAGCCCCCGCAACAAAAATTCTCGGCGTAGGCTTGCTGACCGAAGCCTTCTTATACGAAGAACAAACCCGTCGCGGAGTTTCTATCAAACACTTCGAAGAACTGATGGACATCGGTGACCACTGCACCGTGTGCCACCGTTGCGTTAAACCTTGCCCTGTCAATATCGACTTCGGCGATGTTACCGTAGCCGTCCGCAACTACCTTGCCGATTCCGGCCACAAACGCTTTGCGCCTGCGGCTTCAATGGGCATGGCATTTTTGAACGCCACAGGCCCAAAAACCATCAAAGCCCTTCGCGCTGCCATGATACAGACCGGCTTCCCAGCGCAGAACTTTGCCTACAAAATCGGCAAGCTTCTTCCGATTGGCACTAAAAAGCAGAAAGCCGAACCGAAAGCCACCGTCGGTACCGCCTCAATCAAAGAACAGGTTATCCATTTCATCAACCGTCCTTTGCCGAAAAGCGTGCCTGCCAAAACTCCGCGCTCCATGCTGGGCATAGAAGACGACAAGAGTATTCCCTATCATCCGCAATCCAGCTTCTCCGGAAGATGCCGAAGCCGTGTTCTACTTCCCGGGTTGCGGCTCTGAGCGCCTGTTCAGTCAAATCGGACTCGCCGTCCAAGCCATGCTCTGGCACGTCGGCGTACAAACCGTCCTGCCACCAGGTTATATGTGTTGCGGCTATCCGCAAGACGCGGGCGGCAACAAGGCAAAAGCCGAGCAAATGAGCACCAACAACCGCGTCGCCTTCCACCGCATGGCGAATACCCTCAACTACCTCGACATCAAAACCGTCGTCGTCAGTTGCGGCACCTGCTACGACCAGCTCGAAAAATACCGCTTCGAAGAAATCTTTCCCGGCTGCCGCATCATCGATATCCACGAATACCTGCTCGAAAAAGGCGTGAAACTGAACGGCGTGAAAGGTCAGCAATACCTCTACCACGACCCCTGCCACACCCCAATCAAAACCATGAACGCCACCCAAATGGCAAGCAGCCTCATGGGGCAGAAAGTCGTCTTAAGCGACCGCTGCTGCGGCGAATCCGGTATGTTTGCCGTCAAACGACCCGACATTGCCACTCAGGTCAAGTTCCGCAAACAAGAGGAAATTGAGAAAAACCTCAAAGAGCTGCCACAGGGCGAACCCGTCAAAATGCTTACCTCCTGCCCAGCCTGCCTGCAAGGCTTGAGCCGCTACGCCGACGACAACAATATGCCTGCAGACTACATCGTTATTGAAATGGCGAAACACATCCTCGGTGAAAACTGGCTGGATGAGTTTGTGAAAAAAGCCAATGACGGCGGTGTAGAAAAAGTATTGCTCTAAGGACTTAGACAAAACTTTTGGGCCTGTAATAAATGCCGTCTGAAAATCTTTCAGACGGCCTTTTTATTCAAAAAGAATCAAGATAAAATAATCAAATCAGACGCCTTTGCAAATAACAATGCCACACCAGTAGTATTCAATAAAAAAATAAAACCTGAGGCCTTCTATACCTCAGGTTTTATTTATCAAAGTCTTATGCTTTTTCTTTCTGGAGTTTCTCTGCCATCAGTTGATGCAGCGTTTTCTTAGCCGGTTTCATCGGAACACGGTTATCCGTCCAGCCCAGCTGCTTGCTAGGCGTCAATGCACGGAATTTAGTGGCTGTCCAACCGAATGCACGGTAAGCTTTACTGCCGCTGAAAATACCGTCAAACGTACGCCACGCCATTTGTTCGCCGAAAGTATGCGATGCGCCTTGACCACGGATAGGATGCGGAACGATTTCGGTTGGCGAACGTTGCGCTTCAACACGTAGACGTTGCATTTGTTCGGTAATCGGAATACGTACCGGACAAACCTCAACACAGGCACCACACATGGTACATGCAGTCGGCAGATCGCGTGTCGCATCCAAGCCCAACAAATGCGGAGAGATAATCTCGCCAATCGGGCCGGGATAAGTCGTACCGTAAGCCGCGCCACCGATACGGGTATAAACCGGACAGTGGTTCATACACGCACCGCAACGGATACATTGCAAGGTACGGCGCATTTGATCTTCTGCATACGCTTGGCTACGGCCGTTATCAAGCAGTACCAGGTGCATTTCTTGAGGGCCGTCCAGCTCTTCGCTACGGCGAGGGCCGGTAATCATATTGAAATAAGTGGTAATGTTCTGACCGATGGCAGAACGTGGCAACAGGCTGTACAAAGGCGGAACATCCGACAGCTTCGCAACCACTTTTTCAATACCGGTAATGGCGATGTGCACAGGCGGTACAGTGGTACTCAAGCGGCCGTTGCCTTCGTTTTCGACCAAACACAAAGTACCTGTTTCCGCAACGGCAAAGTTCACACCGCTCAAACCGACATCGGCAGTGCTGTAAATATCGCGCAAGGCTTTACGCGCAAATCCGGTCAGTTGGTCTACATCGTCTGTCAAAAGGCGTGCCGAGGTTTTTGATGGAAAAAGCTCGCTCACCTGCTCTTTGGTCTTGTGAATAGCAGGCATCACGATATGGGTTGGTTTCTCGCCGGCCATTTGAACGATAAACTCGCCCAAGTCGCTCTCAACCGCTTTAATGCCTTGGTCTTGCAGATAATGGTTCAGCTCAATCTCTTCGCTGACCATAGATTTGCCTTTCACCATCAGCTTGCCGTTTTTATCGGTAATGATGTTGTGAATGATTTGGCAGGCTTCGGTAGGTGTTTCCGCCCAGTGGACTTTAACGCCCAACTTGGTCAGGTTTTCTTCCAGCTGTTCCAACAATGCAGGCAATTTGGACAACGAACGTTGACGGACGTGTTCACACAAGTCACGCAGGCTTTGTAGCTCTTCTTCATCTGTCAAAACGGCTTTGCGCTTGGTCATCAGCATATCCATCGCTGTGCGCAAGCTTTTACGCAGAGGCTTGTCTTGCAAAGAAATCGCAGCGTTTTGCTTAAATGTTTCCGGCTTCATATGGAATTTAATGGTTTGGGAACTCATGCTTTTTCCTCCAAATCGGCAGGGGAAATATGATCAGGCAGAACGGCCAAAACCACCAAATCGCGCGGGCCGTGTGCACCATAGGCCAAAGTCAATTGAATATCGGCAGTCTTAGACGGGCCAGAAATCAAAAATAACGTTGGTAGGCATGCCTTTTTCTACCAGTTTTTCTCCTTCAACAGCATTATGGAATTCGTTGTACATTTTGCTGGTGTCAAACAGGCAGAAATGCACGGGCGGGACCAAACTCAGGCTGCGTGGCTCAACAGGGCTGGACTCCAGCATAATCGTACCGGTACGGGCAATACCGCATTTAGAGCCGCTAAAACCAGCTTCAATATCGGTAAAGAATTCGTTTTTCCAGTCGTCGATTTTTTTCGCTCAAAACCACGAGGTTCAATATTGGTATCGGCCAAAGCTGCACGAGCCAGCTGACCATGTTCTGTTTCCAATGGGAGCAGAATGTTTTTCAAGCCTTTGCCTTCGGCTGCTTGACGGAATACTTGCGGCCAGTTGGATTTGGTAACCCAATAGATTTCAGTTTTGACGGCACGCATGGCAGCCGCCCAATGTTTCAAACGCTCGACATCGTTTGCCCAAGAAACACCCATTTCACGGTAATAATCGAAAACCGGCGGCTCTTCCATCGGCAAGGCATCAGCTTTTTTCAATTTCGCTAAAATATTTTCGCGCGCGCTCATGCTTTACCTCCGGTACGTTCCAACAGGAAAGATGCAATATGTTTCGGACGTGGCATATTGGGTTCATCTTTGGCAATTTTGCCGCCGATATTCATCATGCAGCCGCAGTCTGCGCTGATGATTTCAGTTGCGCCTGTTTCTTTTCAGGGCTGCAACTTTGTCGGTTACCATCGCGCCGGAAATATCAGCTTGTTTCACAGAGAATGTACCGCCAAAACCGCAGCACTCGCTTTCATGGTCGTGAACGATACGTTCAACATTTTCCATGCCGTCAATCAGCTGCCAGCCTGACAAATGGACATTCATCTCACGACGCGCGGCGCAGGAAGTATGAACAGCCACTTTAACCGGCTCGCCTTTATCTTCAGGTTTGTAACCAATCGCCAGCAGGAAGTGGGTAAATTCGATAATACGGTTGGCACAATCAATCGCTTTTTTTGCTCGTACTCGGTGCCTTTGAACAAAGTTGGCCAGTGGTGTTTCATCATGCCGCCGCAAGAACCGGAAGGCACGACAATCGGCCAATTTTCAGGGAATAAATCCAGTTGCGCTTTGGCAACATCAAAAGCTTCTTTAGGATGGCCTGACGAATAGGCCGGTTGGCCGCAGCAGCTTTGCTCCATAGGATAATGGATACGAATGCCCTGTTGTTCGATTAAAGTGATGGCATCCATGCCTGCTTCCGGCATGAAAAGGTCGAGAACGCAAGTACCGAAGAAATAAGCATCGGTTGGCTTGCTGTCGAATACGGTGATTTGTGGTGGTTTGATTGCGCTCATTTTTTTGGAACGGGACAACCCGTTTTCTTGTGTAAAAATAAGATGGGTACTTTAAGTAATTGCTTGTAACGGGTCAAGTCTAATTTTAAAAAAATAATATTAAAAAAAGCATGACAAACCAGACAAAAACCCTTTCCTTTATTAACTTGATAATCTACATAATAACCACTATCAATAAGAAAACTAATGGATTCATTTTTTTAATAAATGAAAACTCGTCCATCCCTCTCTCTTCAAAATCAGAATAACTGCCTCTTTATCGAATCTTGATTTACATCAGAAGTCATAAATTTAATCGCTATGACACGTTTTTTTAGACGAAACAAGCAATCCGCTATGCTATACATATGTTTCAGACGGCCATATTGGAATAAAAAAATGTCTAAGATAATAAAAAAATAAAAGTTTTTTTCTCACAAGACTCAGGTCGTCTGAAAGATAAGTTCGTCAAAAGGCCACTTTCCATATGCTCAACCCTTACTTTTTAATCAAAAATCAAACACTTGAAAAAAATCGTCCTTCTTAAGCTTGAAAAACCCTATGCACACTCAAGCACTTCCAGTATCATTGAGACAGTTTCTTGACGTAAAATTACAGTCTTAGCCGCCCACAATCGGCATGGATTTTCAAAAGAAGTGAAACCAAGCTTCAAAACAATTTTACCTTAACTTCGGAGTAGGCATTATGTTGACCCAGACTCAACAGGTTGATTTGACCTTGCATCACCTTAAAGAACGCACCCTATCGATTTATACCCCCGAACAGCGTGCAAGCATCGAGACATCTGAAGACTGGAAACAGTTTGACAGACGACTTGAGGAACACTTTCCAAAACTGATGCACGAGCTGGACAATGTTTACAACAATAACGAAGCCGTCCTCCCCATGCTGGAGCAACTGATTGCCCAAGCATGGCAAAGCTATTCCCAACGCAACTCATCCTTTAAAAGAAATCGATATCGCGCGCGAAAACGATCCTGATTGGATTTTGTCCAACAAACAGGTTGGCGGCGCGTGCTACGTCGATTTGTTCGCAGGCGATCTGCAAGGCTTGAAAGCCAAAATTCCTTATTTCCAAGAGTTGGGCCTGACCTATCTGCACCTGATGCCCCTGTTTAAATGCCCTGAAGGCAAAAGCGACGGCGGATATGCGGTCAGCAGCTACCGCGATGTCAATCCGGCACTGGGCACAATAGACGACTTGCGCGATGTCATTGCCGCCTTGCACGAAGCAGGTATTTCCGCCGTTGTCGATTTCATCTTCAACCACACTTCCAACGAACACGAATGGGCAAAACGCTGCGCCGCCGGCGATCCGCTCTACGACAATTTCTACTACATTTTCCCTGACCGTTGGATGCCCGACCAATACGACCGCACCCTGCGTGAAATCTTCCCCGACCAACATCCGGGCGGCTTCTCCCAACTGGAAGACGGACGCTGGGTATGGACAACATTCAACTCCTTCCAATGGGACTTGAATTACAGCAATCCATGGGTATTCCGCGCCATGGCAGGCGAAATGATGTTCCTTGCCAACTTGGGCGTTGATATTCTGCGCATGGACGCCGTTGCCTTTATTTGGAAGCAAATGGGCACAAGCTGCGAAAACCTGCCTCAGGCACACGCCCTGATTCGCGCGTTTAACTCCGTCATGCATATCGCAGCGCCAGCCGTGTTCTTCAAATCCGAAGCCATCGTCCATCCTGACCAAGTTGTCCAATACATCAGCCAAGACGAATGCCAAATCGGCTACAACCCTCTGCAAATGGCATTGTTGTGGAACACCCTAGCCACACGAGAAGTCAACCTGCTCCATCAGGCACTGACCTACCGCCACAACCTGCCCGACCACACAGCATGGGTCAACTACGTCCGCAGCCATGACGACATCGGCTGGACGTTTGCCGATGAGGACGCATGGCAGTTCGGCATCCACGGCTACGACCACCGACAATTCCTCAACCGCTTCTTCGTCAACCATTTCGACGGCAGCTTCGCTCGCGGTGTACCGTTTCCAATACAATCCAAGCACAGGTGACTGCCGTGTCAGCGGTACAGCAGCAGCATTGGTCGGCTTGGCGCAAAACGATCCATATGCCGTTGAGCGCATCAAACTCTTGTACAGCATCGCCCTAAGTACCGGCGGCCTGCCGCTGATTTACCTAGGCGACGAAGTCGGTACGCTCAATGACGACGACTGGTCGAACGACAGCAACAAAAGCGATGACAGCCGCTGGGCACACCGTCCTCGTTACAATGAGGAGTTGTACAACCAACGCCATGACAGCTCGACCACTGCCGGTCAAATCTTCCAAGGTTTGCGCCATATGATTGCCATCCGCCAAAGCAATCCGCGCTTTGACGGCGGCAGGTTGGTTACCTTCAATACCAACAACAAAACACATCATCGGCTATATGCGCAACAACGCACTATTGGCATTCGGCAACTTCAGTGAACATCCGCAAACCATCAGTGCGCATACGCTGCAAGCCATGCCGTTTAAAGCACACGATTTGATCAGCGGTCAAACCGTTTCCCTGAATCAGGATTTGGTACTGCAACCCTATCAAGTCATGTGGCTTGAAATTGCATAAGCCGAAATTTTGATATACCACTCAAGGCCGTCTGAACAAATCAGCGTTCAGACGGCCTTTTAAGAAATAAGATGTATTTTGTATTTTGGGCAGTTTCGCTTAGAATGCATGCTTTAATACCAGATGACACACTAAAAATCAGGAGTAAAAATCCATGTTGAAAAAATTCATACTCGGCACCATCACTGCAGTAGTTTTGGCAGCCTGCGGCTGCGAAGGCAGCAACTCAGCTTCTTCTGCACCGGCCCAATCCGGCGCGGCTTCCGGCTCACTGATTGAGCGTATCAACAACAAAGGTACCATCACTGTCGGTACGGAAGGCACTTACGCACCCTTCACCTACCACGACAAAGACGGCAAATTGACCGGCTACGATGTCGAAGTAACCCGCGCAGTTGCCGACAAACTGGGCATCAAAGTTGAATTTAAAGAAACACAATGGGACTCCATGATGGCAGGTTTGAAAGCCGGCCGTTTTGACGTAGTCGCCAACCAAGTCGGCCTGACCAGCCCTGAGCGTCAAGCGACTTTTGACAAATCCGAGCCTTACAGCTGGAGCGGTGCCGTATTGGTTGCCCGTAAAGACAGCAACATCAAATCCATCGACGACATCAAAGGCGTAAAAACCGCACAATCCCTGACCAGTAACTATGGCGAAAAAGCCAAAGCTGCAGGTGCAGATTTGGTGGCTGTTGATGGTTTGGCACAATCTCTGACCCTGATTGAACAAAAACGTGCCGATGCAACCCTGAACGACGAATTGGCGGTATTGGACTACCTGAAGAAAAATCCGAATGCCGGTGTAAAAATCGTTTGGTCTGCCCCGGCTGATGAAAAAGTCGGTTCTGGCTTGATTGTCAATAAAGGCAATGATGAAGCATTGGCTAAATTCAGCACAGCCATGACTGAGCTGAAAACCGACGGCACGCTGAAAAAACTGGGCGAACAATTCTTCGGAAAAGACATCAGTGTTAAATAATTTCCTTGCCTCTCTGCCGTTTATGACGGAAACACGCGCTGATATGCTCATCAGCGCGTTTTGGCCCATGGTTAAAGCCGGCTTCGCAGTGTCTTTGCCTTTGGCGATCGCTTCTTTCGTTATCGGCATGATTATTGCCGTAGCCGTTGCTTTGGTAAGAATCATGCCCTCCGGGCGGTATTTTCCAAAAATGCTTGCTGAAGCTGGTGGAATTTTATATTTCCGTCATTCGCGGTACACCGCTTTTGGTGCAGTTGGTCATCGTATTCTATGGTTTGCCTTCCATCGGCATCTATATCGATCCGATTCCTGCCGCCATCATCGGCTTTTCGCTCAATGTCGGCGCATACGCTTCCGAAACCATACGCGCGGCAATTTTGTCCGTACCTAAAGGCCAATGGGAAGCCGGCTTCTCTATCGGTATGACCTATATGCAGACGTTCCGCCGCATTGTCGCACCGCAGGCATTCCGCGTTGCCGTACCACCTTTAAGCAACGAGTTTATCGGCTTGTTCAAAAACACCTCGCTTGCCGCAGTGGTAACGGTAACCGAGCTTTTCCGCGTCGCCCAAGAGACAGCAAACCGTACTTATGACTTTTTACCCGTTTATATCGAAGCCGCATTGGTTTATTGGTGTTTCTGCAAAGTGCTGTTTTTGATTCAGGCGCGTTTGGAAAAACGTTTTGACCGTTATGTCGCCAAATAAGGAGTTGTCATGATTAAAATCCGCAATATCCATAAGACCTTTGGCGAAAATACCATTTTGCGCGGCATCGATTTGGATGTCGGCAAAGGACAAGTGGTGGTTATCTTAGGCCCTTCCGGCTCTGGCAAAACCACATTTTTACGCTGTTTAAACGCTTTAGAAATGCCTGAACAAGGTCAGATCGAGTTTGACAATGCGCAGCCGTTAAGCATCGATTTTTCCAAAAAACCAAGCAAACACGATATTTTGGCACTGCGCCGCAAATCCGGCATGGTGTTCCAACAATACAACCTCTTTCCGCACAAAACTGCGTTGGAAAACGTCATGGAAGGGCCGGTTGCCGTACAAGGCAAGCCTGTCGCCAAAGCGCGTGAAGAGGCTGTCAAATTGCTTGAAAAAGTCGGTTTGGGCGATAAGATTGACCTCTACCCTTACCAGCTTTCCGGCGGTCAACAGCAGCGTGTCGGCATTGCCCGTGCATTGGCGATTCAGCCTGAATTAATGCTGTTTGACGAACCGACTTCCGCGCTCGATCCTGAATTGGTACAAGATGTTTTGGATACCATGAAGGAATTGGCGCAAGAAGGCTGGACCATGGTTGTCGTTACGCATGAAATCAAATTCGCCTTAGAAGTGGCAACCACTGTTGTCGTGATGGACGGCGGTGTTATTGTCGAACAAGGCAGCCCGCAAGATTTGTTCAATCATCCCAAACATGAGCGGACACAAAAATTCCTGCGCCAAATCCGTGCGGATAATACCGATCTTCAAATTTAATTGAAACAACAGACAATTTGAAAGCATTTCCGACTGTCATTTCATAAAGGCCGTCTGAATAAGTGAAATAGAAATCGTTGATTTCATTTTCATACTTGTTCAGACGGCCTTTTATATTTCTTTTCAGGTAAAATAACGCCTTTCGTTTTACTCATCCCCTTGCCTGCCATCATGATAGAAATTAAAAAACTCACCCTGCAACGCGGCTTGAAAGTTCTGCTCGATAAAGCCGATGCCGCAATCAACCCCGGCCAACGCGTTGGTTTAATCGGTAAAAACGGTACGGGAAAATCCAGCCTGTTTGCACTGATAAAAGGTGAAATCACGCAAGATGGCGGTGAAATCCTTATTCCTAAAACATGGCGTCTGGCTTCCGTCTCTCAAGAAACGCCTGATTTAGATATTTCCGCTTTTAGACTACGTTTTGCAAGGCGATGCCGAATTGCAGGCTTTTCAGACGGCCTTGGCACAAGCAGAAACGCAAAACGACGGCATGAAGCAAGCCGAATATCACGCCAAACTTGAAGAAATCGATGCCTATACCGCTCCGGCACGCGCCGCCAAACTGCTTAACGGCTTAGGTTTTGCACAAGAAGAACATACCCGCCCCGTCAAATCTTTTTCCGGCGGCTGGCGTATGCGCCTCAACCTTGCCCAAGCGCTGATTTGTCGTGCCGATTTGCTGCTTCTGGACGAACCGACCAACCACTTGGATTTAGAAACCGTGTTGTGGCTGGAAAACCATCTCGCCTCCTTGCCCTGTACGCAAATCATCATCTCCCATGACCGCGACTTCTTGAATGCCGCCACAACGCACACCATCGAGCTGTCGCAACAAAAACTGACCCAATACGGTGGCAATTACGATTTCTACCAAGCCGAACGCGCCCAACGTCTGGCGCAACAACAAGCCGCTTACGTCAAACAGCAGGCGCAAATCAAACATCTGCAATCCTTTATCGACCGTTTTAAAGCCAAAGCCACAAAGGCCGTACAAGCTCAAAAGCCGCATGAAAGCATTAGCTAAGCTCGAGCGCATCGCTCCCTGCGCATTTGGATAGCGAGTTTTCCTTTGAGTTTGCCAATCCGACCCACCTGCCCAATCCCATTATTGAAAACTCGACCATGCCGACTTGGGTTATGGCGACAATACCGTTTTACACGATATCACCTTGTCTCTGGAAAGCGGCGCACGTTACGGCCTGTTGGGCGTTAACGGCAGCGGTAAATCTACATTTATCAAAGCCTTGGCAGGAAAAATCGACTTACTTTCCGGCAGCATCGTCCGCTCCGAAAAGCTCAATATCGGCTATTTTTGCCCAGCACCAACTGGACACATTGCGCGCAGATCAAAGTCCGGTTTGGCATATCCAGCAGCTTTCGCCCGAAGTCCGCGAACAGGAAATCCGCAACTTTTTAGGCGGTTTCAACTTTGTTGGCGATATGGCGGTTCAAAAGACCGAGCCTTTTTCGGGCGGTGAAAAAGCGCGGCTCGCCCTTGCCATGATTATCTGGCAAAAACCCAATCTGCTGCTGCTTGACGAGCCGACCAACCACCTAGACTTAGACATGCGCCACGCCCTAACACTTGCCCTGCAAAGTTTCCAAGGTGCATTAATCGTCGTATCGCACGACCGCAGCCTGCTTGAAGCAACTACCGACAGCTTCCTATTGATTGACAAAGGCCGTCTGAACAACTTTGACGGCGATTTGAACGACTACCGTCAATGGCGGTTGGCACAAGAAAACGCCGCAGCAGCCCCTGCCACTTCAGCACAAAGCCAAAGCCGCAAGGACACCAAGCGTATCGAGGCACAAATCCGTCAGGAAAAAGCCAAACGCAGTAAACCGATTCAGCAGAAAATCGACAAAGCCGAAAGAGAAATCGCACGATTAACTAATATTCAGACGGCCTGTGAAGCATTTTTGGCACAAGAATCTGCTTATTCAGAAGAAAATAAACCCAAATTGCAAGAGACACTCGCACAATTAACAGAAACTAAAGTAAAATTAACGCAACTGGAAGAAAACTGGCTGCAATGGCAAGAAGAGCTTGAGCAAATCCAAGTTGATGTCGAAGCTGAGTTTTCCCAATAAAAATAGAGCCATCAGGCCGTCTGAAATAAAACACAATACGGAAAAACATGACTTCAATTATCAAACAAGCCGGATACTTCCTCGTATCCTCTTTCGTCTTGGGCATTTCTCTTCACGCAGCCGCCGCAGTTTATTCCTGCGGCAACGGCAGCTATACCTCCGAGCCCAACTCCTCCTGCGCACAGGCCCAATTGCCTAAAATCAGCGGCCATCAAGGCAGCGGTTATCATCTTAACATCCGCAGCCTCAATGCCTCTGATGAACGCGTCAATGCAAAACCTAAGAAAAAGAAGCGCACGGAAAAATCCGATAAACAAGAGAAAAAAAGCCGACAAACCGAGCAAAAAAACAAAAACAGTGCAAAAAGCCAAAAAAACAGCAGCCCATGCCGTCTGAACAAGAATAAAAATGCTCAAATGCAACGCATCAGTCCTACCTGAATCATGAAAAAATACCTGCTTACCCTATCCTTGCTGCCGCTTGCCGTTTTCAACAGCCAAGCCCAAGCCGCAAAAATCTACACCTGTGAAGTCAACGGCTCGATTGTCTATACCTCACGTCCCAAGCGGCAACTGCCAGCTGTCAACGATTTGCCGATTGTCGGCAAATACAGCAGCAGCCGATACGATGCCCCGGTCAGCGATGCACCTACACTCAACGCGCCGACATCACAGCCTGCTCCGGCAAAAAGCAAAAACACAGCGGCAAAAATCCAACCATAAGGCAACGCCCAAACCAGCCCCCTGTCCGTACTGCTTCTGAAACGGCTCCTCCTCCGGTTCCTAAAATCCTCTGGCGTCAACAGCCGCCGCTCTATTTTGGAAACCGAGTTATCCAATGAACGCGCAGCTTTGGCCGATGCCAAAAAGCAACTGAGCCAAGCGCGGACAGCTAAAGGCGGCAGCGTCAATCAACAGGCCATCAGCACATTGCAAGGTGCGGTTTTGGATAGGGAGAAAAACATTCAAGCCCTCCAGCGCGAACTGGGCAGAATGTAAGTCCAAATCAATCAAAACATCAGGCCGTCTGAACAGGTGGACACGAAATCCAAAATTTTCGTCACGCCAAACAGACGGCCTGAATTCTATAATGATTACGCCCGTTTCAATTTCTTGTGCCTAGTAAATACGGTATAATTTGCCCTTTACGCACATTACCCCCGGTCTTTTCAGACGGCCTTTATCTCATGACTGCAAAATCTTCTAAAACCCAAACAAAAAAACGCGTCTCTACCAAACCGGCAGCCAAACCGACCACACGCAAATCCACCAAAGCACAAACTCAAGCCGACAATAAAGTCTCCCAACGCCTGAAAGCCGCCAAAGAGCTGCAAAGAAACGAAGAAAAAAAAGCGCGCCCCGAGCATGTCGTCAACTTGATTAATGACGCTTTATGGCTGTTTGGCTTGGTTATCACCATTTATCTGGCCATTTCTCTGGCCAGCTTCAGCATGGACGACCCTGCATGGTCGCGCAGCGTTCCCAAAAGCAATGATGTCGCCAACCTCGGCGGCCTCTTCGGTGCATATCTTTCCGATGTCGGATATTATCTGTTCGGCTTATCGTTTTGGTGGTGGATAGCCGCCTCTTGCGTTTTCCTCTACAAAAATTTCCGCCCCATGAAAAAGCAGGAAAACCACAAGCCCTACAATCACGGCGTAGCCGCTTTGGCATTGTTCCTCCTGCTGGTGTGCAGTCCGATTATCGAGCATTTCCTGTTTGACAATGCATTGAGCGAATCCCTTCCCGTCGGTGCAGGCGGCTTGGTCGGCTTGTTAGCGGGTTCAGGCTTGGCTTGGCTGTTGGGTAAGTCGGGAAGCCTATTGATTATGCTGGTGATGTTGCTTTTATCCATTTCCCTGCTGGCTCAGGTGTCATGGTTGGAAGTCATGGCTAAATCCGGCAGCCATATGGGCGGCCTGTTTGGCAGCCTGATGAAAAAACTGTCTCAATTCCGAAATAAAAAAGAAGATGTCTGCACTGAAGCTTTGGAAACCCAAAATACGCGCCGCATGGTTAAAGAGGCAAAAACCATTACCGCCATTCCGGTTGCTCCGTTGGCAGGCAGCAGCAGCAACCGTAAAACCGTTGCCGTATCTGTTGCGCCGCCCCCTAAAATCCAAACTTCCCTGTTTGACGATACTGAACCTAAAAACAACGGCGAATACCACAAACCCAACATGAACCTATTGCGTATGCCGTCTGAAGAACCGGTTGCCGTCAATCCGGATGAATTGCAACAAACCGCCGAATTGATCGAAGCCAAGCTGGCTGAATTCGGCATCGGCGTACAGGTTGTTTCCGCCACTTCCGGCCCCGTGATTACCCGCTACGAAATCGAACCGGCACAAGGTGTCAAAGGCAGCCAAATTGTCGCCCTGTCCAAAGATTTGGCGCGCTCGATGTCTCTGCAAGCGGTACGCATCGTAGAAACCATTGCCGGTAAAAACACCATGGGCATTGAATTGCCCAATGAGAAACGCCAAGATGTCATGTTGAGCGAAATACTCTCTTCACCCGTATTTACCGACGCCAAGTCCAAACTGACCGTTGCTTTGGGTAAAGATATTGCAGGTACGCCCGTTGTCGGCGACTTGGCAAAAATGCCGCACCTTTTGGTTGCAGGCATGACCGGCTCGGGTAAATCCGTCGGAGTAAACGGCATGATTATGTCCATGCTCTTCAAAGCCACACCCGACGAAGTCCGTTTCATTATGATTGACCCTAAAATGCTGGAATTGAGCATTTACGACGGCATTCCGCACCTGCTCTGCCCGGTTGTTACCGATATGCGCGAGGCTGGACAAGCGTTGAACTGGTGTGTTGCCGAAATGGAAAAACGCTACCGCCTGCTCTCTCACGCCGGCGTGCGTAATTTGGACGGTTTCAACCAAAAAGTCGAACAAGCCAAAGCGGCAGGCAAGCCATTACTCAATCCGTTCAGCTTAAACCCTGACGATCCTGAGCCTCTGGAAAAACTGCCGTTGATTGTGGTTGTTATCGACGAGTTGGCAGACTTGATGATGACCGAACGCAAATCCGTTGAGCAGCAAATCGCACGCCTTGCCCAAAAAGCGCGTGCGGCAGGCATTCATATGATTGTCGCCACCCAACGCCCGAGTGTCGATGTGGTTACCGGCCTGATTAAAGCCAACATTCCGACACGTATGGCCTTTACCGTACAAAGCAAAATCGACAGCCGCACTATTCTTGACCAAATGGGTGCGGACGAATTGCTCAAATACGGCGACTCGTTATTCCTGCAACCGGGCAGCGCAGAACCGACACGCCTGCAAGGTGCGTTTGTTTCCGATGATGAAGTGCATCAGGTCGTCAATTTCGTCAAAGAACAGGCTCCAACCAACTATGTTGAAGGTCTGCTCAGTGGCGAAGCGGCCATCGAAACCACCAATATTGTCAATCCGAACGCAAACAGCGATGAGTTATTCGATCAAGCCGTTGCCTTCGTATTGGAGAGCCGGAAAACTTCCATTTCCGCACTACAACGCCAATTGCGCATCGGCTACAACCGTGCCGCCAATTTGATAGATGCGCTTGAAAATGCCGGTGTTCTCTCCGGCAGACATCAACGGCAGCCGACGAATTCTGGCGCAAAAAAAGACCAGCTGTAAAAAACAACAATATCGAAACGCAAAGGCCGTCTGAAAAGAATTTCCTACTTTTCAGACGGCCTTTTTATGTTATTCGTGAAACATTGTGTTATACTAAGCAGCTAAATTTTGACCTTATGCACGCTTCCGAAATTCTTCGGAATACTGAGCAGAAGGATAACCGTTTAAACACAACAAATTTAAGGGCTTACGATGAGCGTAACTGTTGAAACTTTAGAAAATCTGGAACGCAAAAGTAGTATTGTCTCTGCCTTGGTCCAAAATCAACGCAGAAACTGAGAAAAAAACTGAAACAAACCCAACGCCGTGCAAAAATTGACGGCTTCCGTCCGGGTAAAGCACCGTTCAAAATGATTGCCCAAATGTACGGTGCAAGCGCACAAAACGACGTTATCAACGAATTGGTACAACGCGAATTCTACGAAGTTGCCGTTGCTCAAGAATTGAAAGTTGCCGGTTACCCACGCTTTGAAGGCGTTGAAGAACAAGACGATCAAGAGTCTTTCAAAGTTGCCGCTATTTTTTTGAAGTTTTTCCCTGAAGTAACTATTGGCGACCCTGTCTGCCCAAGAAGTAGAAAAAGTTACTGCGACTGTTGGCGATGCCGAAGTTGACCAAACTGTAGAAATCCTGCGCAAACAACGCACTCGCTTCAACCATGTTGACCGCGAAGCCCAAAACGGCGACCGCGTCATCATCGACTTTGAAGGCAAAATCGACGGCGAACCTTTCGCTGGCGGCGCGTCTAAAAACTACGCTTTCGTATTGGGCGCAGGCCAAATGCTGCCAGAATTCGAAGCCGGTGTTGTCGGCATGAAAGCCGGTGAAAGCAAAGATGTTACCGTAAACTTCCCTGAAGACTACCACGGTAAAGATGTTGCCGGTAAATCTGCCGTATTCACCATCACTCTGAACAACGTTTCTGAAGCTACTTTGCCTGAAGTTGACGCAGACTTCGCTAAAGCTTTGGGTATTGAAGACGGCGACGTTGCCAAAATGCATGAAGAAGTGAAGAAAAACGTTGGCCGCGAAGTTGAGCGCCGCATCGGTGAACAAACCAAAGAATCTGTAATGAACGCCCTGCTCAAAGCAGCCGATTTGCAAGTTCCTGTTGCTTTGGTCAACGAAGAAGCCGCCCGCCTGGCAAACGAAATGAAACAAAACTTCGTTAACCAAGGTATGGCTGACGCTGCTAACTTGGATCTGCCTTTGGATATGTTCAAAGAACAAGCAGAACGCCGCGTTTCTTTGGGTCTGATTTTGGCTAAATTGGTTGAAGAAAACAAACTTGAGCCAACTGAAGACCAAATCAAAGCCGTTGTTGCCAACTTCGCTGAAAGCTACGAAGATCCTCAAGAAGTTATCGACTGGTACTACGCAGAGCCTTCTCGCCTGCAAGGCCCGACTTCTTTGGCGGTAGAAAGCAACGTTGTTGATTTCGTTCTGAGCAAAGCTAAAGTAACTGAAAAAGCGCTGTCTTTTGACGAAGTAATGGGCGCACAAGCTTAATTGCTCCAAGGCCGTCTGAAACAGACAATCAAAAAGCACCGAAGCGCTTTAAATGGCTTTGGTGCTTTTTCCATCATTAACAGGAGACAAAAATGTCCTTCGATTTCAATAATTACCTTGTCCCTACCGTTATCGAACAAAGCGGTCGCGGCGAGCGCGCATTCGACATCTACTCACGCCTTTTTGAAAGAGCGCATCGTTTTTCTTGGTCGGCCCGGTGACAGACGAATCTGCCAACTTGGTTGTTGCGCAATTGCTGTTCTTGGAGAGCGAAAACCCTGATAAAGATATCTTCTTCTATATCAACTCTCCGGGCGGTTCGGTTACTGCAGGTATGTCGATTTACGACACCATGAACTTCATCAAGCCTCATGTTTCTACCTTATGCTTGGGCCAAGCGGCAAGTATGGGCGCATTCTTGTTGTCCGCAGGCGAAAAAGGCAAACGCTTTGCCCTACCAAATAGCCGCATCATGATTCACCAACCGCTCATCAGCGGCGGCTTGGCCGGTCAGGCTTCCGATATCGAAATTCACGCTAAAGAGCTGCTGAAAATCAAAGAGAAACTGAACCGTTTACTCGCCAAACATTGTGATCGCGATTTGGCTGACTTGGAACGCGATACCGACCGCGACAATTATATGTCTGCCGATGAAGCTAAAGAATATGGTTTGATTGACCAAGTTTTGGAAAACCGCGCCTCTCTGCAAGCCTAATCTTTATTAGTTTTAAATTAAAAGGCCGTCTGAAAAGTATATATTCAGACGGCCTTTCTTCAATCTTACTTCGTATTTTCTTTGTTATTCACTTGAACTGGATACAGCAAAATCAAAGGATTGGCTTTCACTTGACTCCAGAAGCTCTTCAGCAGATTACGCATACTGCCCAAACGCGTACCGCGAGAACGAAGCGCAACAGCCAAAGCCAAAGAAAAAGCTGACCACCAGATTCACCATGCCGATCGCCAATACACTTACCAAGCCAAGCATAAAAGTGAATATATCTGCATGACCGCTAATCGCGGCATAACCCAAATTTGCCGAAGAGAACGCCACATGGCGAATATCCAGCGGCAAGCCGAAAAGATGGCCAAAATAGCCGGTCATAGCCAAAAGCATACCGAAAATAAAATTACCCATAAGCGAGCCGTAATGCTTATGAATATAAGCGGCCAAATGGCGGCGCGGCTGCGGACGCATGATTTTTCGTAAAAACGGATTAAACGGCAGGCGCTGACGTAAGTTCAGATAATCGGAACGATTGTCGAAAAAGCCGGCAATAATCCCCGAACAAAACAACCATACGCCGGCAATAGCGGCATACCATAAGGTGGGTTGGGTAAAAATCTCAATGGATTTGAACTGATAGGCCGTAACTGCCTCATTTAGTAAGGGCTGACCATGCGTATGGGCATAGCCAAAAGCAATCCCTGCCGCCAACAATACCGCAATCGATACATTGCCAAACACGGCAACACTTTGCGAACGACACACATCAATCAGCAATTTTGCCAATTTATTGTCCACCGCTTTGCTGCCCTCATTTGAGTCCACCTGCTCGGCAAAACTCGCCGCCGTCATGGCAGGCTGCTTGGTCGCAACAGTGCAGTGCAGCATATGAATCAGCATAAAGCCTAAGCCGTAGTTAAGTCCGGCAAGGAATGAAGTAGTAAACTCGCCGAATCCTAAAGACGCAATATGGATTTTATTCAATGCCATCAAAGCAATAATCACGCCGCCTCCTGCTGCGGAATAAAACATTTTGAAATATTCGCTACGGTTGCGCGTAATGTAATGCTCACCATGATGGCTTTTGTTTTCCGTAATACTGCGCGCCAGCATTCGGATACTGCTTTTACGCAAGTGGCTGGTACTGTATTGCTCTACCGCCGCGTAAATCATCGCATTCATCAGATTAATGGTTAAGCGGGTACGGCTGCCGGTTTCGATTTGAATATTGGTTAACAGTTTCAGGCGGTCTATGGTCTGTTGCAGGCGCTCCAACAAGTGCGCAACTTTCACTGATGAGCCAGACCCCGCTCCTGTACCACGACGACGCAGATACTCAATTTGCTTGTCGCACTGGTCAAACATGACCTCCAAGTGCGCCGTATCATAAGTTTCTTCACTGTGGCGATAGTGTTCAACCAATTTTGCAATTTCACGTTGTAAAGCAACAAATGCCGAATCTGCCTCCAACAAACGGGGGGCAATCCGTATTAAATCCGGCTCAATCGCTTCAGAAGCAATCCAAATAGACAGCATTTCCACTGCACGCAAACGGGCATCTGCCAACTGTCGGTCGGCCGTCTGAAGCAAAGCAGGATCCGCTTTGCCCTGCAACAATTCATACATACTCAACCATTGGCGCAAACTCAGGGTTTGCAACCATTTATCATCGTTTTTCGAATGAAAAAGATATAAAAATACTTCGCGCAGATTGGAAAAATCTTTATAAGACGGGCTGAAACGTTCGTAAATCCGTATGCCCATCTCCCGAGTAAAACTATGGCGCGAGAAAAATACCCTAGCTTTAATCAGTGCAGGATAGATGTGAACTTTAGACAACCAGGCATAGAAGCGTAGACTGAATTGACGGCATAAAGCATCGTCTTGTTTTTAAAGTAGATAAAATCAAATCGAAAACGTTCGGAAGCCTGTTTTTTTCCTCCTCGGCGCAAAAAAATTTGATTAATGCATTGAAAATAAGAACAAAGTCGGTATCATTTTAAGCGCTCCGACAAAAATAATGTGAAGATTTTGATTAGTCAGTTTTTTTGCATTGTAGTATTATTACATAAAATGAGATATTTAGCAAGAACCTCGGCAAACAGGTCGGATTATATCGCATTCTTTATCAACCGATGACACAAGATTTTTCGATTAATATTCTCTAAAATTCAATGAATAATCAAATTACATAACAAATATATGATGTGAATCAATAACTAGGAAAGGCCGTCTGAATTCTTTCAGACGGCCTTTTTTCAACAACATACTACATTGTTTTTAACCTTATGCAAACAAGAGCTTACCACCCTCTTCTTTAACATGGATTGTGCTATCAGGTGCATATTTGCCTTCAAGCAATGCTTTTTGCCAGCGGATTTTTCGATTTCTGACTGAATGGCACGTTTGAGCGGACGGGCACCATACACAGGGTCGAAAACCGGCTTTAGCAATCAGATCCAAGGCAGCATCATCAACTTTCAGATGCAGATGTTGTGCTTCCAAACGTTTTTTTCCAAACCTTTAAGCTGGATTTTTCGCAATGCTGCGGATATTGGCCTGATCCAAACCATGGAACACGACTACTTCATCAATACGGTTGATCATTTCAGGACGGAAATGTTCTTTCACATCCTCCATCACGACTTCTTTCACCGCTTCATAGTCCTGAGTACCCATTTGTTGGATATGTTGGCTACCGATATTGGAAGTCATCACGATAACGGTATTTTTGAAGTCAACAGTTCGACCTTGTCCATCGGTCAAGCGGCCGTCATCCAATACTTGCAGCAAGATATTGAACACGTCCGGATGGGCTTTTTCCACTTCATCCAAGAATCACGCTGTATGGTTTGCGGCGGACTTGCTCAGTCAGGTAGCCGCCTTCTTCGTAGCCGACATAGCCGGGAGGCGCACCGATTAAGCGGGCAACAGCATGTTTTTCCATGTATTCGGACATATCGATACGAATCAAGTGATCTTCGCTGTCAAACAGGAAGCCTGCCAATGCCTTACACAATTCGGTCTTACCCACACCGGTCGGGCCTAAGAACAGGAAGCTGCCATAAGGTTTATTCGGATCGGCCAAACCGGAACGGCTACGGCGGATAGCGTCAGACACGGCGCGCACGGCTTCGTCTTGACCGACCACGCGGCGGTGCAATACTTCTTCCATTTTCAGCAGCTTGTCGCGTTCGCCTTCCATCATTTTTGGACACAGGGATGCCGGTCATGCGCGATACGATTTCAGCCACTTCATCCGCGCCAACTTCGGTGCGGAAGAGTTTGTTTTGTTTTTTGCCGTCGGGGTTGCTTTCCGCTGCCTGCAACTGCGCGCCTAATTTCGGCAACTCGCCGTATTCGAGTTCGGACGCGCGGGCAAAGTCGCCTTGGCGTTTGGCCTGCTCGATTTTGACTTTGATGTCGTCCATCTGTTTCTTGATGTCGGCAGTGCTGGATGATGCCGCTTTTTCGGCTTTCCAGATTTCGTCCAAATCGGCGTATTCTTTTTGCAGGCCGTCGATTTCTTCGTCTATCAATTCCAGACGTTTTTTGCTGGCATCATCGGTTTCTTTGGCAACGTGCATTTTTTCCATTTTAAGCTGGATAATGCGACGGTCAAGTTTATCCATTTGCTCAGGTTTGCTGTCCAACTCCATTTTAATGCGGCTGGCCGCTTCGTCAATCAAATCAATCGCTTTATCAGGCAGGAAACGGTCGGTAATATAACGGTCGCTCAATTCCGCTGCAGCAACGATAGCAGGGTCGGTAATATCGATACCGTGGTGGATTTCATAACGCTCTTGCAAACCACGCAAAATAGCAATGGTATCTTCTACACTTGGCTCGCCAACCAATACTTTTTGGAAGCGGCGTTCAAGTGCCGCATCTTTTTCGATGTATTGACGGTATTCATCCAAAGTAGTCGCACCGATACAGTGCAATTCGCCGCGCGCCAAAGCCGGTTTCAACATATTGCCCGCATCCATTGCGCCGTCGGTTTTACCTGCACCAACCAAAGTATGGATTTCGTCGATGAAAATCAGAGTGTTGCCGTCATCTTTAGCCAAGTCGTTCAACACGCCTTTCAAGCGTTCTTCAAATTCGCCGCGGTATTTCGCGCCGGCAATCAAAGCCGCCAAGTCCAGAACCAAAAGGCGTTTGTTACGCAGGGATTCAGGTACTTCGCCGTTGACGATACGTTGTGCCAAACCTTCAACAATAGCGGTTTTACCCACACCCGGCTCACCGATCAGTACAGGATTGTTTTTAGTACGGCGTTGCAATACTTGAATCGCACGACGAATCTCATCATCACGACCGATAACAGGGTCGAGCTTACCATCACGGGCGCGTTGAGTCAGATCAAGTGTGTATTTTTTCAAAGCATCGCGTTGGTCTTCAGCATTCGCATCGTTCACGTTTTGTCCTCCTCGTACCGCATCGATCGCGGCATTGATATTTTGTTCGGTCGCACCGGCTTCTTTCAAAATTTTGCCGGTCGCATCATTCTGCTGAACCAAAGCCAGCAGGAAAAGTTCGCTGGCGATATAGGCATCGCCGCGTTTGGTTGCAGCCTTGTCCATCAAGTTCAATACAGCTTGCAGCTCACGGCTAGGCATAATATCGCCGCCTTGTCCGGATACTTTGGGCAAGCTGCTCAAATGTTGCTGCAAACGTTGTTTTACTTGAGGCACATTCACACCTGCATGAGCCAGTAACGCAGCAGCACCGCTGTTTTGATCGTCAAGCAACGCTTTTAAGATAAAGCCGGCCTCAAGGTAGCTGCTGTCCGCAGCCAAAAGCCAAACTTTGACCTTCTTGCAGAGCTTGCTGGAATTTAGCAGTCAATTTATCAAATCTCATTTTACGTTCCTCTTCAAATATATTCTGTTAGAGCCTATATAAGCGCAAATGTGGATAACTCAATAGCTATTTACTCCATTAATCAAAAATTTTTACTATATTATTGTTTTTATAAAGTTTTATTTTTTTATAATTTTTATGTGTATAACTTTTTATTATCCAGTTACCCTTTGCTCAAAAGGCCATCTGAAAAATCAAGAATAATCAGGTATAATCGGCACCATATTTATTTTCAGACGGCCTTTGTGCCGAAGGATACTTTCATGAGCAAAAAACGAGTTTTAACAGGCGTTACCACAACAGGTATTCCACACTTAGGCAACTATGTCGGTGCCATCCGCCCTGCTATCCGCGCGGCGCAAGATTCCAATACTGAATCATTCCTCTTTTTAGCCGACTATCACGGCATCATCAAATGTCATGAGCCGGAAATGATTCATCAATCTACTCAAGCTGTTGCTGCCACATGGCTCGCCTGCGGACTTAATCCGGAACAAACCACTTTCTACCGTCAAAGCGACATCCCCGAAGTCATGGAGTTGAACTGGATTCTGACCTGTATCACCGCAAAAGGCCTGATGAACCGCGCCCACGCTTATAAAGCTGCAGTACAGGCAAATACTGAAAACGGTCAGGAAGATCCGGATCACGGCGTGGAAATGGGCCTGTACAGCTACCCTATCCTCATGACTGCCGACATCCTTATGTTCAATGCCCATGAAGTTCCAGTCGGTCGCGACCAAATCCAACACGTTGAAATGGCACGCGATATTGCCGGCCGCTTCAACCACCGCTTCCAAGAGCTCTTCACCCTGCCAGAAGTGAAAATCGACGAAAATGTCGAACTCTTGGTCGGCTTGGACGGACGCAAAATGTCCAAGTCCTACGGCAATACCATTCCGCTTTGGGAAAACGACAAGAAAACCCAAAAATCGGTCAACAAAATCATCACCAATATGAAAGAACCCGGCGAGCCGAAACAGCCTGATGAAAGTCCTCTATTTGAAATCTACAAAGCTTTCTCCACGCCGTCTGAAACTGCTGAGTTCACGCAAATGCTGGCCGAAGGCCCTGGCTAGGGGTGAAGCTAAGAAACTCTTGGGCGCAAAAATCAATGCCGAACTCGCAGAGCCGCGCGAGCGTTACAATGAATTGACCGCCAAACCCTCTCAAATTGAAGACATTTTGCAGGCCGGTGCACAAAAAGCGCGTAAAGAAGCACGCGAATTGTTGGATAAAGTACGCGATGCAGTAGGTATTCGTCCGTTGAAATAATAGTAAGGCCGTCTGAATATTTCAGACGGCCATAATATCGTTTATCATTTGAAATATAATCGTTTTCTAGGGTTTCTCATATGAAAAAAACCTTCCCCCTTATCTTGCTCAGCCTTTCATTGGCTGCCTGCGGCGGTAAATCTGAAGATACTGCAGCCAATGATGCTGCTTTTAGGCAAAGCGCCCAAGCCTACCTTCAAAGTTAAATATATCGATGAACAAGCCATAGCCGGTTTGGATTTGGGTACAGCTCAAGAAGGCGAAACCAAAGAAGGTAGAAAACAACGCACCTATCCGATTAACGGCATAGAGGGCGGCGTCATCAATCTGATTGGCAAGCACCCTACCGACTTAGAAGCCATCAGCGGCCAATGCATGGAAAAATGAAAAAAAGGCGTTTCAGCCGGCTGGTCAGCCAACAGCGTCTGCCACACTGCCTTTGCAAAAATAGTGGACAATATTGCCCAAGACAGCAGCAAACTGACCGACTATCTGATTTCACACGCTGCTTTGCAGCCTTATACCGAGGGCAAAAGCGGTTATGCCGCCGTACAAAACGGCCGCTATATTTTAGAAATTGACAGCGAAGGCACGTTCTATTTCCGTCGCCGTCATTACTAAACTCTTGACTATCCTATTTCCCCACTGACACAAGGACTGAATCATGGCTCAAGTTACTTTCCAAGGCTCACCTATTTCTACAAACGGCAATTTGCCTGCCATCAGCCAAGTTGCACCCGATTTCACATTGGTAGCAGCAGACCTATCTGAGAAATCATTGGCTGACTTTGCAGGCAAACACAAAGTGCTGAATATTTTTCCCTAGCATTGACACAGGCGTATGCGCCCAGTCCGTCCGCACTTTCAACAAACGTGCCTCGTCTTTGGACAATACCGTCGTTTTGTGTATTTCTGCCGATTTACCGTTTGCACAAACCCGTTTCTGCGGTGCAGAAGGTTTGGAAAATGTAGTGACACTTTCTACATTCCGCAGCAGCTTTTCTAACGATTACGGTGTTACACTGACAGAAAGCCCATTACGCGGTCTGACTGCCCGCGCAGTGGTGGTTTTAAACGAGCAAAACCAAGTTCTCCATGCTGAGTTGGTTTCTGAAATTGCGAACGAGCCTGACTACGAAGCAGCCTTGGCTGTTTTGTAATTAACCAAATAAAATCAGGCCGTCTGAAAATTTTCAGACGGCCTTTAGATTATCTTCAAAATAAAAACGGTAGCTTAAAAACTACCGTTTTCTGTTTCAAACCTTATACAGATTTATCTGTTTTGTCTGCTTCCGTTGACTCAGTATTCTGAACCTCATTTTTGCTCAACAGGTTCAGCAGCTTCAGCAACAGGCACTTCAGGCTCTTCTACTTTGTCATCACGGACATTGTGGCTGTAATCTTTAGGCGGGCTAGGTTGTTTACCGGCCATAATTTCCAAAACTTGGTCTCGATCGATAGTTTCCCAATCCATCAGTGCTTTGCACATGGTTTCCATCTTATCGCGATTTTCATCCAAGATTTTGTAAGCCACTTGGTATTGCTCATCCAAAATACGGCGGATTTCCGCATCGATATCTTGTTGGGTTTTCTCGGAAATATTTTGAGAACGGGTTACGCTGCGACCCAAGAATACTTCGCCTTCGTTCTCAGCATAAACCATCACACCCATTTTGTCGCTCATACCATAACGCGTTACCATCTCGCGTGCCATTTGAGTTGCACGCTCGAAGTCGTTAGATGCACCGGTAGAAATACGGCCAATAAAAATATCTTCAGCAATACGGCCACCAAACAAGATTGAGAGCTGACTCAGCATTTGGTCTTTGTACATGCTGATACGGTCACGCTCAGGCAGCTGCCAAGTCAAACCCAGTGCACGGCCACGAGGCATAATGGTTACTTTGTGAACCGGATCGGTAAATGGCAGGCTTTCCGCTACGATTGCATGGCCGGCCTCATGATAGGCTGTCGCACGTTTTTCATCTTCGTGCATCACCATACTGCGACGCTCCGGACCCATATAGATTTTGTCTTTAGCATCTTCAAAGTCGCTTTGATCGACTTTAACTTTATTGCGACGGCCGGCAAACAAAGCTGCTTCATTGACCAAGTTTGCCAAATCCGCACCTGAGAAACCAGGGGTACCGCGTGCTAAAGAAGTCAAATCTACGGATGCATCCAAAGGTACTTTTTTAGCGTGTACTTTCAAGATTTGCTCACGGCCACGGATATCAGGCAATGGAACAACGACTTGACGGTCAAAACGGCCCGGACGCTGCAACGCAGGATCAAGTACATCAGGACGGTTGGTTGCTGCGATCACAATAACGGTTTGGTTGCTTTCAAAACCATCCATTTCAACCAACAATTGGTTCAACGTTTGCTCACGCTCATCATTACCACCGCCCAAACCGGCACCGCGCTGACGGCCGACAGCATCAATTTCATCGATAAAGATGATACATGGCGCGTTTTTTCTTAGCCTGTTCGAACATATCGCGGACACGGCTCGCACCGACACCGACAAACATTTCTACGAAGTCAGAACCTGAAATACTGAAGAATGGCACACCGGCTTCACCAGCAATCGCTTTAGCCAGCAATGTTTTACCCGTACCAGGGCTACCGGCCAACAAAAATACCGCGCGGTACACGACCACCCAGGCTTTGGTAACGGTTAGGCGATTTCAGATAATCCACGATTTCTTGTACTTCTTCTTTTGCCTCATCACAACCGGCAACATCGGCAAAAGTCACTTTATTGGAATCTTTGTCCAACAAACGTGCACGGCTCTTACCAAAAGAGAATGCGCCGCCTTTACCGCCACCGCCGCTTTGCATGCGCATGAAATAGAACCATGCACCGATCAACAACAAAACAGGCAGCAGGCTGTAAAACAGACTGGCCAGCATGCTGGTTTTTTTCTTCCGGAGTCACTTTTACGCGTACTTTGTTGTCCAACAGTGTTTTAACCAAGTTGTCATCCAAAGGCGCATTGGTGTAGAAGGAAGTTTTATCGGTGCGCTCACCTTTAATCAGATAGCCGCTGACAACAGATCCTTCAATATTGACATTGGATACTTCGCCACTATTAACTTGCTGAATAAATTGAGAATATTCGATTTGCTGTTTATCTTCCTGCTTATCGCTGAGCGCATTGAATGCTGCTAAAAGCATGGCACCACCCACTACCCAGACTAATATGTTTTTAATGGTATTCCCCACTGAACAGGCTCCATGGTTACAAAATAAATAAAATCAAGGGAAAAGAATTTTTAAAGCACCCTACCCTACATTGTCAGCGTTTATTTTTTTACCTAATAGGTAAATCTCACTGGAACGATTGCGGGAAGCATCCGGCTTTCGAGTTTGTACACTGGCAAAAATTTCACGCATAGCCGCCGTATACTCTTGATAACCTGCGCCTTGAAACACCTTCACTAAAAAACTGCCTCCGGTTTTCAAATGTTGGGAGGCAAAATCCAAAGCCAGTTCACACAGGTAAAAACAGCGTGCCTGGTCTGTTACGGCATTGCCTGACATATTGGGTGCCATATCACAGATTACAAGGTCTAACGGGCGATTATCCAACAAAGCTTCAAACTGCTCCCAAAACAGCATCTTCCCTAAAATCACCCTGAATAAACGACACACCATCAATCGCATCCATTGGCAAAATGTCCAAAGCAAACACTGCCCCTGTTTTACCGACCAGCTTGGCCGCAACCTGTGACCAACTTCCCGGCGCGCTGCCCAAATCCGCCAAAACCGTACCTGGTTTGATTAATTTATCTTTTTGATTGATTTCCAATAATTTATAAGCCGCCCTGGCACGATATCCGATCCTTTTTGTGCCATATGGACATAATGATCGTTGACGTGCTCATGCAGCCATGCTTTTGAAGATTTTTGAGCGTACAGCCATCTTGATTTGAAATGCTAAGTTAAAAATCAGCATTGTACGTTATTTCCCCCGTAAATGTTCTAAATCGCGTACAATATAGCCATTATTCTTTTTAATTGGATACTTATTAATATGAGCGACAACAAATTAAGCACCAAAAGAAATTTTTGGCCTTGAAAGCTCAAGCACACCACCTCCATCCTGTCGTTATGGTCGGCCAACAAAGGCTTGACCAAACTCGGTCATTAAAAGAAACCGATGCCGCATTGACAGCGCATGAATTGATTAAAGTCCGTGTTTTTTTGGCGATGATCGTGCTGAACGTATTGAAATTTGTGATGCCCTGTGTGAAACACTGGGTGCCCAACTGGTGCAACATATTGGTAAATTACTTGTTTTGTGGCGTAAAAACCGGACGATGAATAATTTAAACTGAATAAACAGCAGAAGTATTTTCTCAACCCACTTTATCACACCCTTCTGTTGTATTTATGCAGCATAAAACAAATTATTCCATTATTCTAAGTATAAAAAATACAAATACGGTTGTCTGTTTTTGTAAATAACCTCAGAATTACAAAATCATAACGGCCGCACCTTGTCGGCCGATAATTTTATTCTTAATCCTTCACAAAATATAAAAGCAAACCGATGAATGCTCAACAATATGAAGAATCTTTTCTGCTAGCAGAAAAATTAATCACTCAAGACCCACCTGACTTTGCACGAGCCATTCCATTGCTCTGCGAAGCAGCAGAAGCCGGGCATATTGAGGCTGCATTTCAGCTGGCAGGATGCCTGATCGAACACCATGAAAATGAGCAAGATTTAGTAATTGCAGTTGAATATTTAAAACAAGCTGCAAGAGCTGGTCATCCATATGCCCGCTATAATCTTCTCCAGTTACAAGAAAATAATGGAATAGAAGTAGAAAAGCTCATTGCAACCTATCAAGAGCTTGCCGAAGAAGGATTGGCTCCTGCCCAACTGCGCCTGATGCGTTTATACGCAGACAATGGCAATGACCAAGAAGCAGTCAAATGGGCATTAAAAGCTGCCGAACAACAAAATCCTCAGGCACAATACTTCTTAGCCCAACATTACCAATACTCCAGCTCTCCTGATTTGGAATATTCCCATAAACTTTATCAGCAATCCGCTGCACAGGGATTTATTGCGGCACACTGGCAACTCGGCCTTCAATACAAATTGGGGCAAGGTGTTGCACAAAATCCTGAAAAAGCCATCGAACATTTGCGTATTGCCGCCGATTACGACATTGTTCCGGCGCAAACTTCTCTTGGAGAACTCTTAGCCGCATCAAATCCTGCTGAAGCATTGAAATGGTTCGAAAAAGCTGCCGAACAAGGTGACAGTAATGCGCATGTAGCACTTGCCGAAATATATCTATTGGGCAAAAACACAGAGCGGGACCCTCAAAAGGCCTATCAGCACGCTAAATTTGCAGCAGATCAAAATGATCCGGAAGGCTTGCGCCTTTTAGGTGATATCCATCGCTACGGATTGGGACGAGCAGTTGATGCAGACATGGCCCGTCAATATTATCAACGCTCGGCTGATTTAGGTAATCTTGTTGCTTACCAAAAACTTCTGTCTGACAGCGCATTGAATAACCAGCAAAACTATGAGCTGACGAAAGAAATCGCCCTCCAACGTCAGGAAGCTGAACGTTTGTACAAGCTGGCATTTGCAGCGCACTATGGCTTAAAACGCCAACAGAATTACGCTGAAGCACTGGATCTATACCATCAGTCCGCAGAACGTGGACACTGCAAATCCCAAACCAATCTTGGCATGATGTATTACAGCGGACAAGGCGTACCTGTCGACTATACCCAAGCTGCAAAATGGTTTGAAGCGGCGGCCAGACAAAAGAGACACGATGGCTCAATATAATCTTGCCTGCCTGTATTATCACGGCATGGGTGTGAAAAAAAGACATCAACAATGCTTGTTTCTGGTTGCAAGAAGCCATCCAACATGGACATGAACAGCAAGACGTTCTCAAAAGAGCTTTTTGGCTCAATGGAAGCAATTTGCTCAAAAATCCTCTGCAGTTTAAAAGGCCGTCTGAAATTCTCAGACTACCTAACAAATGACATGCCCAGCTATTCAACTAGCCTATGCATGTCATTTTTAATCTCCTTCCTCAATCATAGTCCCCTTAAAATTTCACTCTTTCTTAACCTCTTCCAAAAATCTTCAGACGGCCCATTCGCTTGTAAAAAAATAACACAGTCTGAATTTTTTCTTTTTCCAAACTCAATGTCTAAATTTAATTTTCGATTTTTAGACAAATTTTTGAAAATTAATTTTTCGTATTCGAATTTATTCATCTAAACAACGGGGACTTTTACCGTGTCTGTTTAATATTCAATTTTAAAACCATCATAACGGCACTTTTTAAAAAAACCATCAATTCAACCTCTACCCTCCTATTAATATCAACAGCGCGATTTGCCAG
>BNJU01003170.1_pt1 | contig 84407 bp, 64 predicted proteins | sample 8539281 | NCBI WGS metagenome assembly BNJU01 (sample SAMD00202456, study PRJDB9452) | human saliva metagenome | isolation source: human saliva | place: Japan
ATATCGGCAAAAAGCCGTTGGTATTCTTAGATTTGATTGCAGAGACCGCTGGCGCTAAAGCCGCCGAAACTAAGTAATACTTTCAATGAAAAGCAAACAATCTGCCATGACTTTCTGCCTTACCCAACCCCGGCAGAGAAAGATTGTTCCGTTTTCATTTAAACCTGCATACAAGCTAAAGGCCGTCTGAAAACCCACGCTTCGTTTTCAGACGGCCTTTTTCTCAAAAATCTTATCATATAAATGACGTAATGTTATATAATAACAGCCTTTCAAAATATGATGAGAAACTAAAATGACACAAACCACACTCAAGCCCATTGTTTTATCTATTCTTTTAATCAGCACCCCCATCCTCTCCCAAGCGCATGAAACCGAGCAGTCGGTTGACTTGGAAGAGGTTACCGTCGTCGGTAAAAGCCGTCCGCGCGCTACGTCGGGGCTGCTGCACACTTCGACCGCCTCCGACAAAATCATCTCCGGCGATACCTTGCGCCAAAAAGCCGTCAACCTAGGCGATGCTTTAGACGGCGTACCGGGCATTCATGCCTCGCAATACGGCGGCGGCGCATCCGCTCCCGTTATTCGCGGTCAAACAGGCAGACGAATTAAAGTGTTGAACCATCACGGCGAAACCGGCGACATGGCGGACTTCTCACCCGACCATGCAATCATGGTGGACAGCGCATTGTCGCAACAGGTCGAAATCCTGCGCGGCCCGGTTACACTCTTATACAGCTCGGGCAATGTAGCCGGTTTGGTCGATGTTGCCGATGGCAAAATCCCCGGAAAAATGCCTGAAAACGGCGTATCGGGCGAAGCCGGATTGCGTTTGAGCAGCGGCAATTTGGAAAAACTGACATCCGCAGGCATCAATATCGGACTGGGTAACAACTTCGTGCTGCATACCGAAGGCTTGTACCGCAAATCGGGCGATTACGCCGTACCGCGCTATCAAAAAGAAGAAGGCCGTCTGAAACGACTGCCCGACAGCCATGCCGATTCAAAAACAGGCAGCATCGGCCTGTCTTGGGTTGGGGATAAAGGTTTCCTCGGTGTGGCGTACAGCGACCGTCGCGACCGCTACGGCCTGCCTGCCCACAGCCATCTCTACGATGACTGCCACGCCGACATCATCTGGCAAAAGAGCTTGATTAACAAACGCTATTTGCAGCTTTATCCGCACCTTCTGACCGAAGAAGACGTTGATTACGACAATCCGGGCTTGAGCTGCGGCTTCCACGACGACGATGATGTACACGCCCATGCCCACAACGGCAAACCGTGGATAGACCTGCGCAACAAACGCTACGAACTCCGCGCCGAATGGAAGCAGCCGCTCCCCGGTTTTGAAGCCCTGCGCATACACCTAAACCGCAACGACTACCACCACGACGAAAAAGCAGGCGATGCAGTAGAAAACTTCTTCAACAACAAAACACACAACGCCCGTATCGAGTTGCGCCACCAACCCATAGGCCGTCTGAAAGGCAGCTGGGGCGTGCAATATTTGGGACAAAAATCCAGCGCGCTTTCCGCCATTCCCGAAACTGTCCAACAACCGATGTTGATTGACAACAATGTGCGCCATTACAGCTTTTTCGGGGTAGAACAGGCAAACTGGGACAACTTCACGCTTGAAGGCGGCGTACGCGTGGAAAAACAAAAAGCCTCCATCCAATACGACAAAGCATTGATTGATCGGGAAAACTACTACAACCAGCCCCTGCCCGACCTCGGCGCGCACCGCCAAACCGCCCGCTCGTTCGCGCTTTCGGGTAACTGGTATTTCACGCCACACCACAAACTCAGCCTGACCGCCTCCCATCAGGAACGCCTGCCGTCAACGCAAGAGCTGTACGCACACGGCAAACACGTTGCCACCAACACCTTTGAAGTCGGCAACAAACACCTCAACAAAGAGCGTTCCAACAACATCGAACTCGCGCTGGGTTACGAAGGCGACCGCTGGCAATACAATCTGGCGCTCTACCGCAACCGCTTCGGCAACTATATTTACGCCCAAACCTTAAACGACGGACGCGGCCCCAAATCCATCGAAGACGACAGCGAAATGAAGCTTGTGCGTTACAACCAATCCGGCGCCGACTTCTATGGCGCGGAAGGCGAAATCTACTTCAAACCGACACCGCGCTACCGCATCGGCGTTTCCGGCGACTATGTACGAGGCCGCCTGAAAAACCTTCCGTCGCTGCCCGGTAGGGAAGACGCCTACGGCAACCGCCCACTCATCGCCCAAGCCGACCAAAACGCCCCGCGCGTACCTGCCGCACGGCTCGGCTTCCACCTGAATGCCGCGCTGACCGACCGCATCGATGCCCATCTCGACTACTACCGCGTGTTTGCCCAAAACAAACTCTCCCGCTACGAAACACGTACACCCGGACACCATATGCTCAACCTCGGCGCAAACTACCGCCGCAATACGCGCTATGGCGAGTGGAATTGGTACGTCAAAGCCGACAACCTGCTTAACCAATCCGTTTACGCCCACAGCAGCTTCCTCTCTGACACGCCGCAAATGGGCCGCAGCTTTACCGGCGGTGTAAACGTGGAGTTTTAAAATCGGACAGGCAAACAAAAAAGGTTTTCAGACGACCGTCTGAAAACCTTTTCTTGTTTTAACCAATCATTCAAAACTGACTATTAATCTTTCAACACATCTTGCACAGCCGCTTGAATCTTAGCCGCCGCTGCTTCGATTTGCTGTTGTTCGGTAGATTGGCTTGCCACTGTTTCAACCGGAGCCGCTTGAGAAGCTGGCGCAGCTTGTGAAGCCGGAGTCGCTTGTGAAGCTGGTGCAGCGGTTTTAGGCTCAGATTCAGTTTGCGGCGCAGTCAGCGGCAAACGCGCCAATACAGTGCTGACGCCGGTAACTTTATCACCAATCGCCACTTGCGCCTGAGCATCGACAGGCAGATACATATCCACGCGCGAACCAAAGCGGATAAAGCCATAGCGTTCACCGCGAGACAGTTTCGCACCTGCTTGGGTATAGCACAAAATACGGCGCGCCACCAAACCGGCCACTTGAACAAAAGTAATTTCACGACCGGAAGCCGTAGTCGCCAACACCGCATTACGTTCATTTTCCGTGCTGGCTTTATCCAAATCCGCATTCACGAATTTGCCTTTGTTATAGACCACTTTCGTTACCGTACAATCGGCAGGCGATTTTTGCGAATGCACGTTGAATACGTTCATAAAAATACTGATTTTCAAAGCATCGACATCACGATACGGATCGCGTGCGCGCTCAACCACCACGATACGGCCGTCAACCGGGCTCAACACCGCTTCAGGATTTTGCGGAATCTCACGCGCAGGGTCGCGGAAAAACTGCAGAGCAAATACGGTAAACACCCAAAACGGCAAAGACCACCAGCCGCAACACATCGACACCAGCAGGCTCAAAGCCAAACCGCCGCCGATAATCGGCCAGCCCTCACGGGCGATAATCGGGTGGGGATACAAACGGTTCATCACTTATCCTTCATTTAATAATTTCAAAATTGCCGCCATTATATCTGAAACTCCAAACATTGAGGCCGTCTGAAATGTTCAGACGGCCGGTGTCTTTTGTAAAAAATACTCAAAATAGATAAAGTTTCAGTTTCGGCAACACAATGACGCAGCGTCCTCAACAAGCGGCTCACACAATCCAACAACTCGCTGCAAATATCATTTAGACCAAACCTCTGCCCTCGATTATCTCGACAAGCCCAGTATGACCGCCAATACCAGCCAAATCCAATGCCGACGGCGTGATGTAGAAAACAAAGCGCGTTGGGACAGCAAACGCGTTTGGCTCAACTGATACGCCACATCGGCCAACATTACCAAGCGATTAGTCTGCCGAGCATTACCTTCTTCCGCTTTACGCAGTTTCAAATTTTCCGCCTCAATCCGCAGCCGCACCAGCTTGGTTTCCAAAATCAGCAGCTCGCGCGCTTCTTCATACTCCTGTTGCTTCATCGTCCGCACCCTTGTCTATCTCACCGCGCAAATACGCAATGTCCGTCCGAATATCCTGCAAGGTTTCAGCCACACGACTACCCTGCTCGCGATAGTCCGCCGATACTTTGCGGAACAATACGGCAATAATCAGCAGGCTCACGAAGAAAATGCCGAAAAACACCCACAACGCCGCGACATCCGACAGCACGCGGTTCAAGCCAAACAGCAAACCGACCAAGCCCACCATCAACAGCGCGCCGGACAACACCAGCCAAAACCGCCAAACGGAACACGTTCTCCGCCTGACGGGTCAAATCCAAGCTCAACACCTGCAAACGCAGCAGCAGCAAATCCGCGCCCTGATTCAACAAAGCCTTGCCATGTTCAAAACGCTGGCGAATTCCCATCTTAACTATCCTTTTTTCAGGAAAACATAAGGCTAAGGCCGTCTGCACGGCGCAATGAAATCCATGACTTCATGTGCACGCCTGTTCAGACGGCCTTAACATATTCACATTAACGGCGGTTCAACAACACACCCACAACCAAACCGGCCAATGCGGCAAAACCCATCGCATAATATGGTTTTTCATGCACCACTTCATCAGCATGTTTGGCACCGCGTTTCAAGCGCGCACCAGCATCAGCTTCAAATTCGGCAAAACGCTCTTTGCCTTCTTTAAAACGTTCCTGAGCAGCTTCTTCAAACTGCTCGTATTTTTCACGCGCACGCTCGGCATGATGGCGCAAACGTTCGCCGGCCTCTTCTTCAAAACGGCTCAAACGCTCTTTGGCCGCGGCCAATTTCTCTTCCAATTTGGCTCGGGCTTTGCTGCCCTCTTCCGAACCGGCTTCAACACCATTGCGGTACAACTCTTCCACATCATCCATCACTTCTCGGATGTCTTTCAGCAAAGCCTCGCGACGTGCTTCAAAATCGTGTTTTTTCATGCTTTTCTCCTTGATATAGGTTGATATGGTTACAGAATATTTATCTGTTAATAAATTATAACCGTTTATTCCAAAAATAAACGTTAATTTAAAATAAAATTAAGTGCTTATTATGAAAAACAACCCGATGAAATTTAAAAAGGCCGTCTGAAAACTTCAGACGGCCTTTTCAATTCAGCTAAAGACTTAAGTCTTATGCTAAACCTTTTGCTTTCAACACTTCCAGCATGGTAGTGCCCAACTCGGCAGGGCTGCGGGTGTAAGCGATACCGGCTTTTTCGAAAGCGGCGAATTTTTCTTCGGCAGTACCTTTACCACCGGAGATAATCGCACCGGCGTGGCCCATACGTTTGCCTTTAGGAGCGGTAACACCAGCAATGTAACCTACAACAGGTTTGGTTACGTTGGATTGGATGTATTCGGCTGCTTCTTCTTCCGCAGTACCGCCGATTTCACCGATCATGATGATGGCGTCGGTATCTGGGTCTTCTTGGAAGAGTTTCAGTGCGTCGATTTGGTTCATACCAGGAATCGGGTCGCCGCCGATACCGATACAGGTTGATTGACCCAAGCCCAGTTTGGTGGTTTGTGCTACAGCTTCGTAAGTCAATGTACCGGAACGGGAAATAATACCGATGCGGCCAGGTTGGTGGATGTGGCCCGGCATAATACCGATTTTGCACTCGCCCGGAGTAATCACGCCCGGGCAGTTAGGACCGACCAAGCGGGTGCCGTTACCGTTGGTTTCCAAGTAACGTTTGGCTTTGAGCATGTCCAGAGTTGGCACGCCTTCGGTAATCACAACGACCAAGCCTACGCCGGAATCAACGGCTTCAACGATAGAATCCAAAACAAACGGAGCAGGAACGTAAATTACTGATGCGTCCGCGCCGGTTTCTTTAACGGCTTCTTTCATGGTGTTGAACACAGGCAGGTTCAGGTGGGTTTGACCGCCTTTACCCGGGGTAACGCCGCCGACAACTTTAGTGCCGTAAGCCAGAGCTTGTTCGGAGTGGAAAGTACCGTTTTTACCGGTGAAACCTTGAACCAATACTTTGGTGTCTTTATTAATCAATACGCTCATTCTTTTCTCCTTAGGCGTTTACGGCTGCAACAATTTTTTCGGCTGCGTCATTCAGGCCGTCTGCAGAAGTCAGTTTCAGACCTGATTCGTTCAGGATTTTCGCGCCGAGTTCGGCGTTGTTACCTTCCAAACGAACAACGACAGGAACGTTGACGTTGATTTCTTTAACGGCTGCCACGATGGCTTCCGCAATCATGTCGCAACGTACGATACCGCCGAAGATGTTGATCAATACGCCTTTAACGGATTTGTCTTCCAGAATCAGTTTGAACGCTTCAACCACGCGGTCTTTGGTTGCGCCGCCGCCAACGTCCAAGAAGTTGGCAGGTTGGCCGCCTTTGAGTTTGATGATGTCCATAGTGGCCATCGCCAAACCTGCGCCGTTCACCATACAGCCGATGTTACCTTCCAGGGCAACATAGTTCAGGTCGAATTCGGAAGCTTTCAGCTCACGTTCGTTTTCTTGAGATTTGTCGCGCAAAGCGGCAATTTTCGGCAGGCGATAGAGCGCGTTGCTATCGATACCGATTTTGCCGTCCACACAGGCCAAGTCGCCATTTTCACGGACTGCCAATGGGTTTACTTCAAACAGGGCGAAGTCGTTTTCGACAAACGCTTTGTACGCGCCGGTCATCAGTTTGACGAACTCGTTGATTTGTTTGTCTTTCAAGCCCAGTTGGAAGGCAACTTCGCGAGCTTGGCAAGGTTGCAGGCCGACCAGCGGATCAACGGTTACTTTGAAGATTTTTTCTGGAGTTTCGGCAGCAACTTTTTCGATTTCCACGCCGCCTTCGGTAGAAGCCATGAATGTAACGCGGCGGGTAGAACGGTCAACCACTGCGCCCAAGTACAGCTCGGTTTGAACCGGATACATGTCTTCGCAAACCAAAACGCTGTTGACAGGTTGGCCGTTGGCATCAGTTTGGTAAGTTACCAAGTTGGTGCCAATCAGGCTTTCAGCCACTTCTTTAGCTTCTTCGCGGCTTTTAACGACTTTTACGCCGCCCGCTTTACCGCGGCCGCCGGCGTGTACTTGTGCTTTGACAACAGCGAATTTACCGCCCAATTTGTCGTAAGCTGCAGCGGCTTCTTCGCCGTTGTGTGCCAAAATACCGCCTTGTACGGGCAAACCGTAGCTAGCCAGCAGTTCTTTAGCCTGATACTCGTGTAAATTCATGGATTTCTCCTTAAGGTGAGTGGGTTTTAGGAATCGCCCTGCGGCCAATCCCATATTTTCAGACGGCCCTACTATTTACTGAAGGGCAACCACATCCGCGCCAGCAGATACATGGCTGCGCCGCCTCCGCCGAGAATAAAAAGACGATGCCTTTTACGCGAATTCGGGCAGAGCAGATAAACGGCAAGGCTGAAACTGATAAACAACAATGCCACGCGCCAAAACCAATTCTTTATCTTTGAAACGGTTGAGCGTATAAGTTTCGGTCATCATCACATACATCTGCCACAATGCAGCCATACACATGCTGATGATGCCCATCGGTATAAAGAAAATACCGACTATTTCTTTGTTCATAATGAATGTAAATGCTGTTTGTTTGTCTGACGGAATTATAAATCAGAAAACGAAGCTCTCGAAACATTCAATTTGTCGAAGGCCTTTAAGGCCGTCTGAAAAGTTTCAGACGGCCTTAATGTCTATCAACCGTGCAAAGCGCGTTTGTCGGCCGCCAATGCAGCTTCGTGAACCACTTCGGACAAGGTTGGGTGTGCATGGATAATGCGGGCGATATCTTCGCTGCTGGCGAAGAATTCGAGCGCAGTCACGCCTTCGGTAACTAATTCGCTGACAACTGGGCCGACTGCGTGTACGCCCAAGATGCGGTCGGTTTTGGCATCTGCAACACTTTAACCGTACCTTTGGCTTTGCCCATTGCCAATGCGCGACCGTTTGCACCGAAACCTGAAGTACCTTTTTTGTACTCCACGCCTTCGGCTTTGAGCTGCTCTTCGGTTTTACCCACCCAAGCGATTTCAGGGTCGGTGTAAATCACGAACGGTACGTTGTTGAAGTCGATATGCGGTTTTTGACCGGCAATGCGCTCGGCAACGGCAACGCCTTCGTCGCTGGCTTTGTGTGCCAACATCGGGCCGCGAACCACGTCGCCAATTGCCCATACGTTAGGGCAGGTTGGTACGGCATTCGCCATCTACTTTGATAAAAGCCGCGTTCGTCTTTTTCCAAACCTACGGCTTCGGCGTTCAGGCCTTTGGTGTTTGGAATACGGCCGATGGCAACGATCAGTTTGTCGAATACTTCGGTTTTGGCTTCGCCGGCAGCAGTTTCGTAAGCAACGGAAACGCCTTTGCCTTCAGATTTGATGTCGCCGATTTTCACGCCCAATTCAATGTTCAAGCCTTGCTCTTTAGTGAAGTATTTGAAGGCTTTCTGGCGATTTGTTGGTCGGCAGCAGCCAAGAAGGTCGGTGCGGCTTCAAGAATGGTAACTTCTGCACCCACGCGGTTCCATACGGAACCCATTTCCAAACCAATCACGCCGGAACCGATCACGCCGAGTTTGGCTGGCACTTCGGTCAGGTTCAATGCGCCTTCGTTATCCAATACGTTCACATTGTCGATAGCAACTTGTGGCAGCGGACGCGGTACGGAACCGGTCGCTACGATGACGTGTTTGGCTTCGATAACGGTTTTCTCGCCTTTATTGTCGACTTCGATTTGATAGGCATCGCCATTTTTACCGGCAAAGGAAGCCGTACCGAACAGGCTGGTTACTTTGTTTTTTTGGAACAGGAATTTCACGCCGCCGGTCAGCTTGGTCACGATGGCATCTTTGCGCTCAATCATTTTGGCCGCGTCGAATTTTACGTCGCCGACAGTAATACCGTGTTCTGCAAAATCGTGTTGCGCGGCGTGGAAATGTTCGCTGGATTGCAACAGGGCTTTGGAAGGGATACAGCCTACGTTCAAGCAAGTACCGCCCAATGCAGGGGCATTGCCTGCTTTGTTAACGCCTGCATCGACGCAAGCGGTTTTGAAACCCAGTTGCGCGGCACGGATGGCGGCAACGTATCCGCCCGGGCCTGCACCAATCACTACTACATCATATTGAGACATCGTGTCATCCTTTGCTTTTGCAGTATCTCAAAATAAAAACGATACTTTTTGTTTCTTTTTTATTTTGAATGACTGCGTTTTGATGGTTTTAAGAAAAGGCCGTCTGAAAGTCCATATCTGCCGATTCATTCAAATCAAATGTTTCAGACGGCCTCAATTGTTTGTTGAGCCTATTGTAGCACGATACTACATTACGCTACATCTAAATAAAAATTCAGACGGCCTTTTCATTAACAAATAAAAGGCCGTCTGAAACGATACTAGATCCAACAACAGGCGAGCTGGGTCTTCCAACGCGTCTTTAATGGCTACCAAAGGTCAATACAGCTTCGCGGCCGTCAATGATACGGTGGTCGTAAGACAGAGCCAGATACATCATCGGACGGACAACAACTTGACCGTTTTCAACCACAGCGCGCTCTTTAGTGGCGTGCATACCCAAAATCGCAGATTGAGGCGGGTTGATGATCGGGGTAGACATCATAGAACCGAAAGTACCGCCGTTGGTAATACTAAATGTACCGCCAGTCAGATCTTCGATAGCGATTTTGCCGTCTTTGGCTTTTTTCGCGTAATCAACAATTGCTTGTTCGATATCGGCAATGCTCATTTGGTCTGCATCGCGCAGGATTGGCTGTAACCAAACCACGTGAGCTGCTAATCGCGATACCGATGTCAAAATAGCCGTGGTACATCGATGTCTTTGCCGTCAACAGAAGCATTCACAACCGGATATTTTTCAATGCGGCAACAGCGGCTTAACGAAGAAGGACATAAAGCCCAGTTTTCACGCCGTGTTCTTTCTCGAAATTTTTCTTTTTGTATTTTCGCACGTCTAGATTGGTTCTTCATGTTGACTTCGCTGAATGTAGTCAGAATGGCGTTTTCTTTGTTGAGGAAGCAGGCGTTCTGCAACACGGGCACGCAGGCGGCTCATTGGTACGCGCGTTCTTCAGGACGTGCGCCGGCAGGAAGTGCAACAGCAGGAGCAGCAGCGGCTGCGGCAGGTTTGGCAGCGGCATTTTAGACTGTCTTTTCAATACGCGACCGTCACGGCCGGAACCCTGCAATGCAGTTCACAACATCGGTCCCAGTCCAGCCAGTTTGGCGGCGGCAGGCGAGAAAAGCGGCGTTAGTGGTGCGGCAGTCAGCAGGAGCAGCGCCTGCTGCCTCGCAGCGCGGCGGCAGGTGCGCCCAGCGGCAGTGCAGCTGCCGCGATGCGCCAAACTTGGTCGGCAACAACGGTTTCACCGTCTTGCGCTACGATTTGAAACCTCAATACGCCGGTTGCGGTGGAGAAGGCATCGAAACCACTTGTCACGTTCTGATATCGATTGTACTGCCCATGTTAATATTTCGCCAACTTTTCCATTCCACAGCGCCTCGTATACGGCCATGCATGTATACTTTTACACATCACGGGTTCCGAAGGGCCCTTTCAATGCCCATGTTTTACCCTTAGAGCAGCATCTCCGCCTGAGCGCATCGACGGAACATACTGGTTTAACCGTTGTCTTCAAATCCACTGTCGGAGTTCTGTTAAATGTGTCACTGAGTAGCCCACTGCAGGTGATGCGCTGCTGGACGACTTAAGATAAGACAGCTTTTAATTTCACTGATAACGTCCTGATGCGCGGTGATTCATGTGACGGGCTGGCTGCCTCAGCTCAAACCCGCGATTTTGCGTTCGATATCGCGCCAGTTCAGCGAACTCGTCGTATGGGGAAATCTGGATACAGCTGCTCAAACGCGGACGTGATAGCACATCATTCTAGCTGGCGTCGCCACGCGCCAGCTGCCCAAAGCTCAGCAAAGAACCTGACCTACATTACTAAATACCACGCGTTTCACGCTGTCACAGCTGGTGCCACCGGCGGTATCACACGCACGTTGATAACCGATTTAAGTCAGAACCTTCGGTAAAGTTTTCCAGCGGGTCAGCTGCAATCTTTAGTGCAACAGCGTTTGACATGAAAATCACCAGCGGTTTGCGTGGCAGGAACCCAAGACTTGATGTTGGGAGGAAACATTTTATGACGCTTCAGACGGCGCTTTACGCGACTTGCATATTGTTCTCGGAAATTACAGTTGCAAAACCAACGTTCCACGTGGTGCAGAAGAGTGCTCAGGCCTCGAATTTGTCAAACTGTGCGGGTAAGATGGTGGTCAGACTGCACAAGGACCCACTTGGTTTCACCAAAGACAGTGGAATTGGGTCAATAGTCACCGCCAAAAGCACCGTCAGTGAAGCTCACGAACTATTTCCTAAACGGTCAGCCTGCCAGGCGGAGCAGCAAAGCCGTATTCGAACGCTATCACGGGCTTTTCGTTCAAAATGGAGTCGACAACTGCGTAGAAACCCGGCCCATGCCTCGCCCATGCGCCCGCAGTAGAGGAACATAAGGCACCGTCGTCCCATTTTTCACGGTTTTGATCGTGCAATATCATATGACGGTGTGAGAATGTACCGCGGCTGGAGTCCTAAACGCAATTCTAGGAGATACGCACGCCACAAACCTTTCTATTGCAGACTTCCAGTATGAGGGTTTCGGCCATACCCTGTGTCGATGGCTGCTCGCTGTGATGCTACCGTTTACGCGCTCGATCGCTACTGTTTTGCGTCGTACGGGCAAAGCTCGTTACCGGCGGTAAATTCCTGGTAAGATGCCTCAATATCCGGCGGCAGGCAAAACTTAGGCTTTCAATTTTTTCGCGCCGGAATCTCGCCTTGTGGCTTCGCCCAGTCGATTTGTGTGCGTTGAAGTTGTTCAAAGTTGTTTGTTCACATGCTCGCCTTTAGTCCTCGTGCCACCCGCTGCGGGGCTTGGATGCAAACTGTCAGCCCCAGCTTGAGTTACCACGCCTTCGGCACCGTTGCTCGCGTACAAAGCACGCGCACCCGTAAGCGCATACTTTTGTACATCATCGGTTGAGTCAAGGTCGGATCACGCCCTGCTGGCCCCGACGATGGTAGCAGACAACGTCGACTACGATGTCTTTATGCGTGAATTTTGCGGCAATCCAAAGCGGCTTGATGGTGCCAACGCGCCCATCGCTGCTTGCATACAACGAGCGAACCAGCCATATCGGTACAGTGTACGCTTCGAAACCTGGCACGCGGATATCCAAGTGTGGTGTGCCGATTTGGTTGTTGATCACGATGTGAACCGTACCGCTTATGGTTAACTGCGTGTTTTAGACAGGTTGAATGTTGCTGAAGCTAACACCCAAACCGATAAATGCGGAGTCACCGTGAATCAATACCACGGCAAGACTTTATCGCGTGGCCAGCTTCGCCCAAACGTTTTTGCTTGGCGCGCAGAACCTTCTACTACTGGGTTAACAACGCGACGCCAAAGAACGTGCACGAAATGGCGCGGAGTGGCGTCGGAGCTGAAGCCCGGCGTGGTCACCAGGGCAATTTGATTTCGGCACGGCCTTCACCCGGCAAACAGATCGTGCTTTGGCTTTACCAAATGTTAACCAAAATATCTAGAACCCACAAAGCTGCTCGATAACACCTTCCACCCGTTCTCGGCCTTGTTTTCTTTGAATCAGGTAGTTCAAACCATAATCGCGCTTTCACTCGCCTTCTACACCAAAGCGTTTTTGGCCGATATATTTGCACATGTGATAGCAGTCCCAGAGTTTCGCTGGCAGCAGTCATTTCCTTTTTCAAGATACGGCGTTTGGTTCAACGTTGTATTTTGGTAGACAGTACGTCAAATTTAATTATGAACCCAGCGACGCTCTTCGGCATTTGAATGTAGATGCAATTCTACCGCGATATGACCGCGTAGGTTTGTTTGAGGTTGCTGATGATTTGGGACAGAGGCAGTTTGTTTCCACCGAAAAATCGCCCTGCCTCCATCATTGAACTGGAAGCGCCACATCGGCATCTGACAGACCGTAAATTTGTGACCGAGAGTCACGTTTTGAGGATACGTTTGAGCGGATCGGGTTGGGCCGCACCCACGCCTCGACATGATAGCAGAAATCAGTCGCAAAACATCAATTTGCTTTTTCTATCATTAAGGTTTCATCCATACTGCCTGACGCCGCGGCAATTTCTTTCTTTAGCCGCGCAAATGATTCAATGAATCTGGCAGGCAACATCACCGATCGCGCCCGCTGTATTTATCATCAAATCGGTAAAGTACTGTTTCCATTTCACCACGATTCCGGGATTATCCAGAAACTTTCATACAACTCCTCGATGTATGGCGTATTAGGAACCAAACAGATAAGAGAAATTGAGTTTTTCGTCCATCATATGTGAGCTCTTTTCCTTTAAAATATAAAATAAAGGGTAGAATCCCGTGTTCTCCGAACGGAAATTCAGGCCGTCTGAAACACACTTTATTCTACTCCCTATTTCAAATCAAATACCTGCTATCAACTTAATTCACTGAAGACCAACCTCATTGAAAAACGGCAATTCGATTTTTTCAAACCATTTTCAAATAACATATATTAATGTATTGTTTATTAGCGTTTATTCACCGGAATCGCAATCGCGACGCTCTGCGTACCGAGATACAAAGCGTTGATGGGCGACCGATTTTCAGTGCCGGATCGCTAATCTATTTCGCCAACAAACCAACCAACGTTGACAATGCGAAGATAATGTAAACATTTCCAGCTGGTCGCCCACGGACAAGACGATACCGGAGAGAAATCGACGTTTGATACAGCTTGCGCTCAACAAAGAATGGATCTTTCAGCGCGATTTGTCCACCCATCGCCAGCTTTAAATTTAGGACTGTCGCCCAATTTCTTTTCAAGACTTCATAGCCGTGGTTTCGCGCATGATGTTGGCTCAGGGTCCATATTGCGGTATACGCGGTGACCGAAGCCCATCAGACGATATTTGCGCTGTTTTACACCGCGGCGTGCGCCATTGATACATATGTCGCTGATTTCGTCCAGCATTCAACACAGCTTCTGCTTGGCACTGCCAGCGAAGCACTCACAGACAGGCGATACGAGAAAGGATATATAGGTAATGGGTTTGCGCTTCAGAGCCAATGCAAACCGCAGTCAGCGGGGAGGTTTGCTCGTGGTCGGTATGCAAAATAAAGATGCGGTCGAGCGCGCGAGCCAATACTGGATTAGGTTTGTATTCTTCACATGGTGTCATGGTATCATGTGTGTAGTTTTCAGCATAGAAAGGTTATTTTTGACAATTGCGCACCGTCGGTATTGGGAAAATACCATGTAATTGTCGGGATTTTGAGATTACAAACGCAATTTTGGTGGTGTTCAGGATTACAATATCCAAGCTGGTCTTGATAGAAAGTAGACAGCGCCACCACGCGAATCACCACCGTCATCAAATGATGCGGATCGCGACGGAAACCGCGGAAGAATCCAAGTCAGCTGCCCGCGGCACAGTATGGCGACCGACTGGGTGGTATCAAATCTTTTTTGTTCAGGGTAGTTCGCCGTAAATCAACAGGTAGCAAACTTCCGCACCGACTGGCCAATTGATAGATAACCACGTAATACAAATAAATCTTCACGCCATCAATACAGGATTTTGGATCTGGTAAATCGCAGTTGACATTTAACCCGGGGTCGAAGGAAATAGACCTGTATTTTTGTCAAAGCACGAATATCAACCACATCATGGCTGATACTTGCTTCCAGTCACCTTCCGCAGTTCCAAGGTCTTTGATTTGCAGAGCTTCGATCATCGGCACATTTAAACCTTGTGTTGGGTTTCTGTTGCCGCCCAAGCGGCATATTGTCCTTTTTTTTTTCGATGCCCATGGAAAGAGTCGTTCTGACAGGCATCGCAACAAGCTCTATAATACGGTCATGCCTATTAGATTTTCTTCAAGCATGGAACGGTGTTTCTTTTGGTCCGTCGCCGAATGTCCACGACCGCGCACCTTGGTCTTGAAATTCGAGATTTCGAAAATTCAGACAACTCCTGATCACCCAGGTGCTCAACTTTTCCAGTCCCGCTGAAGATTAAGTCTAATTCCAATAACTCTCGGCGGTTTGAAACGGATTTTCGTCGGCGTCATCGCCAAAACCATCATTTCAAACGGCCTGTTTCAACATAACTTTAATCTAACATGGCTGGGTCGGATTCAAGTACGAGACATACGTCACGCAGTCTGGTGGCAATGGTGTGGCACCGGCAAACGGTGTCGTTCAGGCTATCCAAACGCTCACAGTGATGGTATCAGCGCCATCCGCAAATGAAACGGTAAGCATTCAGCAAGCCAGACGGGAGCCCAACGAATCTCTATCAGGGTCCACCAGAATGATGGGCAGGCAGTCGAACAGCAGGCGCACAAAATAGCATCTCGTACAAACTGTCCAACTCTTTACGCCTTCCTGAGTTTGCAGACGCTCTTTATCCACCGATAGTTATCGTTGACAACGTAAGGTTTGATGGAGTGATATTGTTGAAGAATCAAATGCATCCATAATCAGGTTCGCGGATATTGCAGGCCTGGCAGAGGACGGATTTTAACCGCATTTGCTCATACGCGCAGATCGGTCAGACATGCCAGCCGTTTTTGCCGTTGATGTTCATATCGTCAGGAACCGCAAATACCTTTCGCGTGGCAAGAACGGCGGAAAGACAATGTATCGTCTTGTGGCTTGTGGCGTACTCATAAAGCGTCCAAAAGTTTAACGTTTGTTGATCCCACCCACCGTAACGTTGCATATAAGGCTTAAACAACGTCCGGTTGTAACGCCTCAAAACCTATTTTTCCATGAGAAGTGTCTTTTCAAACTGATTTGTGGCTATGAATTCAAGCAGTTCACCGTGGTATGGGAGTTATTTCCAGACGGCCTTTAAGATAAAAGGCCGTCTGAAACTCATCAATAAACGCGTTTGGCTTGGCTTTGATGGTTCCACGCTCAAAGGCTTGGTATGTACCGCTTTGTAAGACAGTATTGGCATCTGAACGATACAGGGTACATGTTTCCATCCAGTCGTCATCGCGCTCAGGATGGTCACGTTCAGCGGTGCGCCACGCGATTCTTTACGCGCTTCGGCGACACCGTCGCTTTCGCTACTCAATCAAATTATCCACCCAAAGCTTCTGATACGCGGAATTTGAAATTTTGCCTTTATTGATTTATGCCCTACGCGCCCGGCAACTCCATGATTTCTCGAACGCCTTGCTCAGAATCACCAGGCCAAACACACCGTGCGCAGTTGTACGTGGAGGCCAGGCAGTTCGCGACGCAATGTATCAACGTTTTCGCCGCTAGTTTGATTATCCAAACGCTCGATACGTTGGCGGGTCAATCTACCGGCATTAGCAGGGGCAGGAGGTTTCCAGCCGCCGGTTTCGATGAATTTAATCATGCTGTCGCCAGGCCACTGAATACCACCACCAAGTCCAACAGGGAGTTGGTACCCAAGGTTCGCACTGTGTACGGAAGCACATGCGCAACTCACCTGCCGCATACAGACCTTTACAGGCAATTTGCTAATCTTCAATTTGCGGAACAATAACTTCGCCATGGTGTTATTTTGAATACCGCCCACTGGCGGCAGGGTAGTCGGCAACAGGAATCGTCTTTAATCAATAATACCCTATAAACTGAATGTAAAATCTGTGATGCCCGCAGTTTCATAATTTTTCTGCACCGATATGGTCAATTTTCAGCAATACATGGTCTTTACTTTACCCATAGCCGCGCGACTCTCGTACCCATCGCCATTTCAATGGGAAACCACGTCACGGGAAGCCAAGTCTTTACGGTTGCGCGGCATCGTTCCATAGTTAAGCTCCGCTCATTCAACAGAATACCGCCTCACCACGCACACACACCCCTCAGTAATCACACTTAAGACCTATTTACACCAGTCGGGTGTGACCAAATTCCATGTCTTCCAACGAACACCCGCACGGGCAATACCCAAACCGTCACCTCCTGTATTCATAAGCATTGGTAGAAGAAGCATAAATACGACCGCCACCACTTGTAGAGTAAAACATCACATGATGTAGAAAATATAAACTCGCTTATTTCCCATTTCCATTATGGTTACACTGACCACGCCGTTTTCATCACGAATCAAATCTTGCGTCGTCCATTCCACAAAGAACTGTGGCATTGGCACGGACGTTTTGTTGGCACAAAGTGGCGTAACATCGTACGACTTGGTACGGTCAGCACACATGCACGTTCGCGTTACCGTGTCGCATGACCACCGAAAGGCGACGTTGGTAGATTTGCCGCCTTTCCATACGGTCAAAGGCATAAATTCTATGTGTTCCAACTCACGAAGCTTCAGGAAGCGTGCGACACATAAACCTTCCACCGCATCTTGGCTGCCCAACCAATGGAACCCTTTACGGTATCGTACATATGCTAACCCAACGGTCTTCCTGCATATTACCCAATGAAGCAGAAATACCACCTTGAGCTGCCATATATGAGTTCTGGTTAAAAGACTTTAGACAAAACAGCAGTTAATCTAGTCGATTTAGACAATGAGGCCAGCAAACCTGCACCCACCACCGCCAACAATCACGGCATCAAACCTATGAACAGGAAAAACCCATATTTACCCTTAAATCATTTTAACTGAATACACCAAGCAGCCTACCAACCAAACGATGGTGGCAACTTGTAAAACAAACGCACGCGCGAAAGCGCTTTTGAACATCCACAAATCACGGATACTTCATCATGCATGCAGGAAGGCCGAAGCTCACTTGGGGTAAACACCTTCACCCAAGTTTGATCAAAATGCTCATGCTGAAGGTCATTCTTTAGGCAATGCAAACAAAACAAACTAAAAGACCACGGCGGTATTAATTAGCATGAGATCAGCGCGTTGTATTGCCCAATCGCAAACTGCACGCACCACAATTTATTGCTCACCATAACACAAAGCTCCCAAACGACGGTCACAAAGTAGAAGTGCACAACCAGTGTAAAGGTAGTATTTAATTTGTGGCCTTTATGCACACATCCAAAAACAGAAAGTTGATACTTTGGCAAAAAAAGGGCAGTGATATGCCCACACCAGACCGAGGCGATCAGTTTACAAACGGATTGAAACAGCAGCAGAACGATATGTTTCAAACGACGCTTCGCGATCCGTCCTGTAGAGTAGGAAGACAGCCAGAAGAGAACAGGTAGCATCGCTGGGGCTGCTGACGCTGCTGATACGGGTAGTTAGTTGGGAGCAATCCCCGGTAGCGCAATCGACATTCGGAAATTTCCAAAATAAGTGATTTAAGTGAGGCGGTCGTTCCTCTAGATTTATTATCAGCTCAAAACCTATAGCCCAGCACTACAATAAGCTACATAAACTATAATTTACCTGTTTTATCTCACTTTGAATAGTGCAATTTATGAATGCTTCTAATGATTTTACCAAAAGACTAGCAAAACCAAACAATCACTTTTAGATTTTTTTTGCGTACATTTTTACATTTTCCAGTTTGATTTCCATCAAAGCACCCTATAATAATATCATTATGATTTGAGAATCGTATCCATTAAGAGATAAATTTCACTTGATACCTAATTTTACAAAGGTATGGGGTTTATTTTAACTTAATATTACTATTGCATTTTCATACCACTACTCTTACATAGTTATATTCAAAGACATTTCATCTATCCCTAGATGACTAAAATACAGCACAACATCAACAATGTTTCCATACCTTATAAGGAAGCCATCATGACACCCCCTCATCAAACACACCCGATCCGGAAGCACTACATCCCCTCCTTCCGCTGTCGAAATTTAGGACACATCCGGCTTTTATGAAAACTTCGGACGCCGGTTACGCATGTGTCTGGCAAACTTCCTGTCGTCCGACAGCTTTTCGGCGCACTTTATTACCTTTGGGAATCCGGACACACGCCCAAACGAGCCAAAATGATTATCGTCGTGGCGCATTCTCGGCTATTTCCTCAGCCCTACCGACATGCATGGCCCTGACCTTTTTGATCTCCACTTTGGCCTGCGAGTGATGACATTTGCTGCGTCGCATGTCGGGTTTATTGGGAGACGACCATTTGACTGAAGATACTCAAGAGTAAAGCCCGCCGTGCTGGCCGACAAGCTGTCGGTTCTCACTGACAAAAGTCTCGACGGCACATATAGCACAGCATATAGCCGTCTGAATATTCGACGGCCTCCTGCTTTATGCGCGACTACCAGTTATCGTGTAGCGCCCATAATCCTCCAGCAGGACAGTTGGTAAACCGCAGGATTGCTTTGCTTAGTATCCATAGCTCCAACGCTGCTGCCAACCGCGCGCAAAGCACCCTTTGGACGTACTCCGTCTGATTGCTCGGTAGCACTCTCACCACTGTTACTAAGTCAACGGCAGAACGCAGATAAACTTCGTACATATACTATCATCGACGTGAGCTGCGTCCCACTTGTTGGATACGGAAGCGGTCTCAAATATTGCAGGCCTCGAACTTGTCGACTCACCTTTGCTCACTTGGGTACTCAAGCGACGTGCTTCATCATGAATCTTGGAAACATTCCGCCCAATGCGAAGGAGCCAAAATGATAAACTAGAGCTGAAACCTGTGAATCAGCCTTGTGGTCTCTTGATTGGCTTTCGGGTCGAACTGGCGCTCTTTCAATGTTGAAACATAAATCGACTGCACAATCGGCAAGTGCCGCCACAGCAAGGATAGGAAGAATGTACTTTTCATAATGCGCATTATGGGCATGACTCGCTGAAGAAACCAATCCTTTTGAATAACGGTAGTCTGAAAGCTCATTAACTGACTCACAACAGATTTCATACGATATCTCAAGCCCAGATTGCAAAAGGCCGTCTGAAAACGGCCTTTTAACCACAATCAACCTATATTATGCCAAATCAGCAAACAGAGGCGTAGAGATGAAGCGCTCGCCAGCATGATGGCAACAAAGACAACAATCAGCTTGCCTCTCTGCTTTTCAGGTTTTAGCCAGCCGCACGCGTGCTTCCATACCGGCGGCACCGTGAAAGAAATACACTCTACCAAAATGCCTTCTTTTTCAGCCATAGCGCGCGCAGTTTCAAACGTCTGCGCTCGTTAGGCACTTTCTTGGAAATAAGCTGTCGCAAACAGTCGTATCTCAAAATCGCCAGATAAAGCTCGTCCACCCCAAACCTTCTGAATCTGGATGCGGGCCTTTTCACCACACCGCTGGCTCAATACGGGGAAAGTCGTCGCCTGACAGCCACGTGATTTGAACTTCGGGTTTGTATTTTCAACACTTCGCCCACGCTTTGCGAATTGTACCGCCCGTACCCACACCTCTACCAATGAAAATATCCACTCGACGTCTGCACCGCGCCAAACTTCTTCGGCAGTGGTTTTGGCAGAACTTCTGGGATTAGCCTCCTGTTATCAAACTGGCGCGGCATAGCAAGTACCTGACTGTCCATGTCCACCGCACCGTTTAGCGATGCGTACCGCCATACCTTCTTCGGCAGCAGGCCAAAATCAAAATTCATGCACTCAAACGCCAATGCGTAGCATTTTTGCGCTCTTTACCTATGCTTTCAGGTGCATGGTAGGATGGCTAATTTATAACCGGGTGCTGCGCGTCACCATAATAAACCGATACCTTTGTATGGGCGGTACTGGTTGCCCTCGACGATAACGGTATCTTTATTGATTTTACCTGCTTCGTTTCGGCCGCTTCGAATCGCGGCTTCGGCAATACGGTCTTTCACGCTGCCGCCTCGGGATTAGTTAGAATTCAAGTTTAACGGCGATTTGCGCTTTTAAACCTCTTCGGTCATGTGTTCAAGCTTTCACCAGAGGTGTGCAAGGCCGATCAGCTCGGTAACATTATTTGCACCCTACCTGCTGCCCTGACGAGATGCACTACAGCCCGGCATATTAAACTCAGGCTCGCCTGAAAACCATTATCGAAAATTTCTTTCTTTATAACTTCTTTGCCCCGCGGTCATCATCCACTACGCGCTCAAAAATCCAATGTAACGGCAAACCATAGCCTGCATCACGACGGCAACCATCCAGCCTGCCCACATCTGCCGCAGGTATTACTGAAAGAGTAGGCAGACTGCTTTGCAAACAACCACGCGGTGCAGATAAATACACCACATCAACACTACCTGCAAAACAAAACCATCAAATCGGTTTGCTGGCGCACAATTTTCAGCATGTCGCCCATGGAAACCGCGCTCGCCAATGGCAAGATGAAATAAATCCACGCCCGCCAAGCAAAACAAAAGCCAGTCATGCACGACATTGGAAACCGCCGCAAATACAATAAACTTTAAGCATATTCAGCCTCGCTCGACCAAACTTTTTGTCTTCCGTTTTACTGGTAGTCATCAATAAAGAAGAAACACTGAGCGATTATTGTATAAAATGAGGGATGGAACAAAGGGCCCGTATGCGTAAAGCTCCCGCTGATTCCGGGCAACACAGGTGCAACCCAGTGCCGACATCCCCAGCTGCTGTTCAACATAATTGCGTGTGGCCCAAAGCTGGATACCACCAGCGCGCGAAATACAATGCCAACGATACCGCAGCATACGCGATGGCAAACCGTAAATCCAAAAGAGTAAACCATCATGAATACTGCAACTCGCTCTTCAAAAACGGTTTTCGCAGGGCTTATCATCGGTACATCGCCACGCTCTTCTTTCCAACTGGATAAACACCACCTCCAGGCAGAGTAACACGCACAGTGGCGCGCCCGCTTGTCAGCAAGCCACGCACGCCTGCCACCACGGCCGCACACGCTCCAGTGCCGCAAGCTTTGAGTTTCCACCCCGCGTTCACAAACACGCGCGCGTGGTGACCGACAACTCATCTTCAATCCGCTAAACCGACATTGACCCGCTCAGGAATCTGCGTGCGTGATCCAATAGCGCTTCGCTAATGCTCTACCTTCTGGGTGCGGCTCTGCTCATTATCAATCAAAAATTGGCCGCATGCGGATTACACCATATTCATATTGGCTACTCGGCGACAGACCCAAAACCGACCGCTGTTGGGTTAACAATATGTGTCAACGAATCTTCACTTTTCACCATGTGCAGGCACAAACGGAATTTCAGACGGCATGAAACGTGGTCACCCATATTGACGTGCAACCAAAACCGTACAGTCCAGCAGTTTTCTGGCACAATAATCCCTTTGGCCGTTCTCTTGACCAAAATTTCCTGCGTTTTATCCGTCAACCCCTTTATCCGCGACAAAACGCGCAAAACAACGCGCCCATTGCCAGCACACTGCCTACTTCCTCAATTCATCGGTATTGAAAAATACGGTACCGAAATGACCGGCATCAGAAGAAGGCTTCCACTAACAAAAAACTGATCAAAACCCACGCCGCGATAGCGGTTCGTCATTGAGCGGCGGCAGCCAATGATCAAAGTCCTGTTCGATGGCATTGACCAATTACAAATCATTGCCCGCTGTGCATTCAAATTTCAAAGTTTTCATTATTCATTCACATTCTTATTAAATCATTATTCCGGCAATATTCTACACCAGAATGATATCCGTTTCATTTGTTTTTCAGACGGGCTTGCGCCTTTACCAATACTACACCAGCTACCCCGCAAAAATACTATATACTTTCCCAAGGACACAAGATTTTTATTACAAGGATACACATTATGAAAAAGTTCTCTTTACCAGCCCTTTGCGCTGTCACCCAGCGCATGTACGTCGGTACTGCCTGGCGTTTGGGTCGGATTTAGGCGTTTGCGTCAGCAGGCATTGGCCGCGCATGTCGGCTTTGGGTACATCCATCACTGGTCCCTGCAGGCTTGGACAAAAACCAAACCACCACCAAAGGCACGGATTCTGACACGGTAATCCGTATCTCTAGAAGAACAACGCACCTATTTGATGCGCCGTCGGCATCACCGCAGCAACAATAGCGCAGCCAAAGGCGGCTCTCATCGCCAACCGATCAGCAAACAACGAATACTGTCGTCCGGACTTTACGCGACAACGAGCCAAAACGCACGGACTACGTCCCTGTGTCGCAACCAACCGATGCAGCAAGTTCCGCGCCACGCCGTTGCTGGCCCACGCCTGCCGACTACTTGCACGCCTCGCTAACGGTACAGGTGATGCAGCAGCAAGCGTTCCAAAACGGCAAATTGGTTAACTGCCAGTTACTAGTGTACGTCTGAAATGGCTGGGAAGCGGCGTGAAACTTGATTACAAAATATTTTTAACATTCAAACATTTGAAAGTATGTGCACCATTTTCTCGAGGCTCATGGATGACACATTTTTCCAGCGTTACATTACGCCCGCATTCCCCGATAGTCGTAGCCGGTAGCAGAGCGACGGACTCGTTAACATCCGCAGGTCCCTGGTTCGAGCTCAGGTCGGGTTACTTTCAAAAGCCTGAACCGCTGTTCAGGCTTTTTACATCAATAAGGGAACGCTTGTTCTTTCCCAAAGAAAAGCTCCATGAGTTCCTCGTATCAGGGCCGTCTGAAACCCAAATCTGGCTTCTCAGATGGCCTTTTTATTGTCTTTAAATTCCACGGAAAGAAATCGCCCATACTTAAGCGAGGGTGCAGGCCTTTGTGAACAGCACTCTATGGTTTTGTTGGTGGTTTCTTCGGCTCAGGAAGCGGCATTGTTAATCGGCGGCTGCAATACCAAATCTTTCCAGCATTTTCTTTGGTCGTCAGCGGCTTGAATCAAATCAGCTGATTTCAAGCTTCTGCGGACAACATGCGAACATCGCTCATCACAACTCTCAATTACCAAACCATCGCCTCGTTTCCACCTTCAACTTCGGTTTCAGCTGTTTCAGCTTTGGCTTGCCTTTTCTGCGTTTTCTCTGCATTTGTTGGAGCCTGTCGCATCAGGCCGCCTTAATCCGGCTTTTTCCGAACATGTTTTACCCTAGTGTCTGAATAAATGCGTCTCACCGCTGTTCAGAAACGCCGCCGCCTTCAGACGGCCTTGTATATCAGTATTTTAAGAATAGTCCCACAACAAAAGAATCCGGGCAGCCAGTTAGCAGGTTGCCAAAGGTCGTGTGTTTCGCGCTGCTGCATTCCGCTCTTGTTAAAATCTGCCAGCTCTGTCACGCCCTTCTTGCTTGACGTATTGCTTAGCGCATCATCGGCTGTCTCGCAGCCTTATCATCCTGCCAGTTCAGTCTGCAGCCCGGATCGCGAGATGGTAAGCGCACCACTCAACGTCTGGCGGTGATGTTCGTCCGCGCATCTGTTGCGCAGGCTTTTGGCCTCTATCCGATCAACGAGCAGCAGTACGATTAAACCTGCGCCTGCATCATAACTCGGTCCACGCCGCATTTTGCGCTCAACATCTGCGCCGGGCGGCCTAATTTACGCCAAGGCAAAAGCGTTCGATAATGCTGTGCCACACCTCAGCTTCAAACTTCAGGCAAAGGAGTTTGAACCGAAGCTCTTCCTCATCTCCTCCTCTTTCAGACTCTGCAGACGCAACCTACTTCGCGGTACTTCATCACATCAGCATCGGTGTGAATCTTCATATGCATATGCTTCCATCAAAAATACGTGGAGGTGAACTTCCCTCATCCATGCGGATGTATCGGTTCAGGGGCCGTCTGACTTTTGCAACAGGCAATGGCTCGCTGCGTTTCTTGTATCTCGCACCGTTTGAGCTGAGGCGGCTCCAGCCGAGACCAGGCTCGGCTGCGTCCCAAGGTGGTAGCGCATCCGCTCTTTTGTTGCCGCTGAATGAAAGGCTGAATGGTTTTCTGCACGGCCTCTTCAACGATATCCCGCTTTCGCCTGAACAACCTCCCTTTCTCAACCGCCGGCTATGCGCATCGGCCCGGATTTTCGCAGCTGAAAAGCGCTCGGCCCCAGCTTCTTGATGCCTCGAAATGCAAAATCCGTGTGTTCTCACGTGACTTTGCGTATCGCAAACCCGCGCCAAACGGCGCAATGCAAGCATGCGTCAGACGCTGCCATGACAAAGAACGCACGTCGCTGCACTGTCCGGAGAGCCAGCGCGGCAAAACCTGTTTCACCATGAACAGTCACATTGATAATGATAGCTGAACCTGCTCTGCCACTCCAAAAGCCCTGACTGATCAAACGGCAAAAGTCACGCCTAGGCGCTCAGTCCGCTGGCGGCGGAAGGAATGTCGAATCAAAGCCAAACGTTGCAACAGCGCGCTGGTTCCCCCACGCGCTGTCAAAACCAACTCGCCCTGGCGGACATTTCCTGAGTTTCTCCAGCAAAGGCCTCAACCTGCTCGGACTGATGATTCCTTCCGCCACTGAATATCGTCATCGACCGCCCGATTCCGTCCATGGCGGGACATCTCGGTTCGGCCACTACCCGAAACCCGCCGGTCACCGCCTGATCTCGCGCGCACTCAACGCATCGCGCATCGAACCGGCGCGCGGCGCGGGCCTCAGTTGCAAAGCCTGCGGCTGATAAGGAACGTCACTGATCCAAGACATGCGCCAAAATGCTCGGCAACCTCTGCTGGGTTGTCGCGTTGCGCAACACAAACCGCAAACAGCGGCTCAATATGCAGTGCTGGGACTGTGCGGATTGCAGGGTCGCCAAAACATTTATCACGTGTTCAGCGGTTCTTCCAGTCTCTCAGCATGGCACGGAACGCGCTTTTGGAAAAGCATATGCACTTCGTCGATGAGATAGGACTTTGTATTTACCCGCAGTCGGCGCGTATTGCGCGTTTTCCAACACTTCATGCGGATATTGTCGATACCTGTGATTCGATGCCGCGTCGCACTTTCCAATAACAGATCCGCATAACGGCCGCCGTCGATTTGCGTACAGCTTTCAGCACTCGACCGCAGGGTTCGCCAAGTGCGCCAGCATTTTCGCAGTCTACAAGCTTCCGGCTGCAAACTCCTGGCAATCGTGGTCTCACCTGCACCACGTGAAATCTCCGTCATGACAGGCATGGTGCAGACGGCCTTTCGGTCCAGCGCAGTGTTGCGGTGCAGGGCTGACGATGCGTTCCTGACCGACCAAATCGTGCATTGCTCGTGACGCTACTTTCTGCGCAAGCAACCTGATAAGCCATGTTGTTTCTTCATTGACGGAAACCGGAATGCCGCCTGAAAAGGCTGATCCGCTCTTCTGTACGACCGTAGAAAATGGCACAGAGCCCTAGCATTTTACTGATTTTATTAAGGACGCTCGTCTGCCGACAGCGGACAGGCATGCCACTGTACAAAGAGAATGCTGTACATAAATGATAAACAATTTGAAAACTTAAATCATTATGACTGAAATCATACTTTACGCAACAATCAGCCTACTATACAAGTCAATACAATAGGGCGGATATATTGATTCCCTGATTCTGAAAGGACGGAAGTCTTATTTCCGAAAACCAGCGTCCACGTGGAGCAATGACACAAAATTACGCGGCGGTATGCATCGCTTTGCGTTTACCCCAATTCGGACCGGACAGTAAAATCATCTGGCCCTAACATGGTTTCCGGCAGAACTTCAGACTGGAACCGCCATCAAAATGAATCTGATATCGGCTCCAAAAATTAATCAGCACAGAAAAAGGCTGCGAAATACGTCGAATGGTTGCTCTGATCAGCAGCCCGCTCAACGAAAATGAAGCCATCGCCATCCCAACTGTTGCAATTACGGCGAATCGCCTGTCCGCACTTCGGATTCCACCCTACTTTACCGCCGCCTTTGCATATCAATTTGATTTTCGACGGCGCGCTTACATGATGCTGACTATATCTCCCATACCGAATTTGTTTCTCCGACCAGGATGCACACGTTGCATTTGACGGGTTTGAAACTGACATCCGCACACACAATCTGCCTGTATATGCCTCTCTAGAGCGACCGAAACGGCCAATATAATGTGTGCAGAACCAACCTCAGAAGGTAATGCGTTTTATCTCCTGCAAGAGTGTGACAATTTGTTTTATGCGACATAGCAAAAACGTTACGCCATGAAAAACTCGACTAATGGCTTAACTCCTCACAACTCCATTATTTAAAAACCACCCCTGAAGGGTGGTTTTCTGCGGTGTTTTACAGGCCATTGTTATTGATTGCATTCGGCATCATGCACCGCTGTTACTACATGCGACTGTGTGGTTGCATTGCCATACTGTATGAAGTTATTCAGGCCCAAAGTAGGTATCTCAAATACGCCTGACCGTCCGCAGCATACAATACAGCCTTTTCATTGTCCGCAAACAGCAGCTTGAGGCACGATAACCCAAAGCTTTGAAAATCTGCGACAGCGCGTCAAAGCAGTTTTTCATCAATACGCCTGCAAGTGCGGAGGAACGTCAGACTCCCACGCATAGTCCATCTTACCGCGTTTACCCGCGCTCGCGTTGTTTGCTATAATTGCGTCAGAAGCCGCCACATCGCCGACATTATTCCAAATATCGCGATGACCATCACCATCATAGTCCACCGCCCATTTACGGTAGCTTGAAGGCATAAATTGCGGTGATAACGCACGCGCCGCAGATAGCTGCCTTTGAAGTCAAAGATATTTTCTTCTTTCTGCTATTTGCCGGGTCCTCGCCCAACTCATTTTGGTATCCGGCACGACGAGGATAATCAAAGGCCAATGTACTCAAGGTATCGGCAACGCGGAAGCGCCCGTATTTTTGCCGTAATTGGTTTCGCAATACCGAGAATCGCCACAACCAATCCCGGCAGGTACGCCGCTGTGTGCGTCATCATCGATTACGGCACATTGCCTGTTGCACAGAATTGTTCGCCACCATTAAATTTGCTGCACCCAGAGTTACTGCCTGATGGAATCATAGGACGGACGCTAAGCGTCATGGGTACATAATGGTACATCATTGCCTTTATACACCGCGCCATTGAAGAAGTTAGCACCTCCGCACTGAAACGATCGGTTCTTTCACTTCATATTGATAAACCGGTGAACATTGACGTTTTTTATTAAAACTGCTGGCAACAGATTCAGCCGCAGATCAACAGACAGCTCTAGAGAAACAGGCCTGACAGGTTTTGCTGTATCAACAGCAGGCTTTTTGTGGGTACCACATGTGCCAAAGCCAGCAGCCAGACCCATCCCAAAAGATTTTGATTTTATTCATAAACAATCTCTTTACTAAATAATACGACAAACCCAAAACACGAATGAATATTCGTCAATACATCATGTCTTCATATCAACTGCTATATTTTCTAGACAAACCTACAAAAATATAGACAAATCGATATTTACTTACTGGACTCAGATAGTAATAAGGCTGTCTGAAATCCAAGGAAACCCTGATTTTCTAGACGGCCCGGAATGAATCACTCACTCAGCGGCTGCGACAACAGCAACTGTAATTTTAGCAACAGCGTCAGTGTGCAGAGCTACTTCAACTTCGTATTCGCCAACAGCTTTCAGACCGTTAGTGCAGGCGTACGTTTTGCTTTAGCAGCTTGGATACCTGGCGGCAACAATTGCTTTCAGCGATGTCAGTATTGGTAACAGAGCCGAACAGACGACCATCAACACCCGTACTCGAGCGACAGTAATAGTTTTGCTGGTTTTCCAGTTTTTGACGTGCTTTAGCATCAGCCAAGATTTCAGCTTGTTTAGCTTCCAGCTCAGCGCGGCGTGCTTCAATTCTTTCATATTGGCTTTGCTGCACGTTTTGCTTTTCACTTACAGGGATTCTGGAAGTTGCGTGCGTAACTGCTTTTAACGGCAACGATGTCACCCAAGTTACCCAGACCGCCGATCTAACAGAATAATTTGCATGATTTAAACTCCAAAATTATTTGTGTTGATCGGGTGAGGGCAACAGAGCTCAGGTAAACGGGCACGTTTATAGCAGTAGCCAACTGACGCTGTAGTGTGCTTTAGTACCAGTAATGCGGGCAGGGATGATTTTGCCGAGATGAAGTCTTTTCAACAAATCAACTGTTTTGTAATCAACTTTGATTTTTCAGCCGTGAAAGCGGCAGAATTTCTTTCTTTACGCTTTGAAATGATTGACGTCATTGTCGTTTAAACCTTTATATTCTTTAAATGTTCTGTATGCGTAGTACTTTTCTAGGGAAGCGTTAGTTGCGTTGCGCCAAAAACCTTCCGACTCGATGACGGGTATCTTGCTGATACTCGCCATTCTTCAGCCTGTCTACTGAAACATCCAGGAATTTCAAATTTGACCAAACATTTTCGTCTGTTTTCTTTGCCCAAGCTAAGATCCTGTAACACACAAATATCTAAAAATAGGATCTCTGCTTTACTGTATATCTCTATAAAGGCTGAACCTGCAAGATACGTAAGGGTAAGTCAATCAGATTGTTCAATCTTATTCGGCTGCTGCAACTTCTTCAGCTGCACCTGTTCAGCAAAGTGCTCGCCGCCCAGCATTGGGAAGCCTTGCATAGCGTGTTTTGTTTTTGATGGTCAGGTGACGTAGTACGGCATCATTGAAGGAAAGCAGTTTCCAGCTCTTTCAACCACTCTAGGAGTAGTTTTGATATTCATCAAAACATACATGCTTTTGTGATTTTGTTGATTGGCAAGCCAATCTGACGACGCCCCAGCCCTTCCAAACGGTGGATTTCTACCGCTGGCTCGGCAATCATGGTTTTGTAACGCTCAACCACAGGTACTTGCTCGCTTTTGATCAGGGATGAACGATAACAATGATCTCGTAATGACGCATGTTATCTCCTTATGGATGATTAAGTCAGCCTTTTCACCCAGCAAGTAAAAAGGCAAGGCAGAGGCTGAATTTTATCCCGCATTTCTTAAAAATACAATGTCCGATTCAAAATCCACTTTCTTTTCAATTAAAAACAACAATAGGCCTTATGGTTATTTCCAGCAAAACCACTCAACTATCTGGTCAAAAATCAGCTAAAATCTGTTCCATCCTAATAAATACAGCATCAGAAGGCACAATCATGGCTTTTTGCAGATTTCAGAACCTGGCATGTCCGCTGCGCCCATCAACACCGCCCCTCGCTGTAGTATTGATTTAGCGCAACCAACAGCTTGCTGCTGTTACAGTCCGCAGCGGCAGTGAGTCTGCCTGCCCGATTCAGACGGCTGCACCACCCTACCTTCAGTTGTCCGTTATTTGGATGGCGAAGAGTCGGCAAAACGCCCTTTCTGCCCAAAACCGATCCACAAATACAGTCAGCTCGCAAACGCCTGATTTGCTGTCAGCACTCCTTACCGACCTCGCTACAAGAGGCGCAATACCTGCCCTATCGATTTACACCCAATGAGCGCGTGGTCGAGTTAAACACCCGTCAAGGTGCAAAACGCTCTATCGAAGTATCGGCAGAAATCCTAAAGCCCTCAAATTGCGCGCCGAAGAAACATTGCGCGATTTGGTCGGCGCCGTCATTACTGTAGGCCCGCTTATTTTGATGATGTCAACGTCAAGCCACCAAAGATGCCGCGCGCTTGGCAGGCTTAAAGTGTCTTGCGCCTCCTTAACGAACCGACGTCGCCGCAATCGCCTACGGACTGGACAACGCCTTGAAGGCGCGTTTGTCGTTTATGATCGGGCGGCGGCATGTTCGACGTATCCGTATTGCAACCGACCAAAGGCCCGTTTGAGTTAGCCACCGGTGGCAACAGCGCATTGGGCGATGACTTCGACCATCGTTTGTTCTGCTACCTGCTCGAACAAAACGACCTTCCAAACTCAACGAACAAGACAGCCAGCTTCTGCTTCCCTTGTCCGGTACCGCCAAAGAAAACTGACCACTCAAACCGAAGCCGTCATCGAAACCACACTTTCAGACGGCCATATAAAGTTCATACCGTCATTACCCGCCAAGAGCTTTTGCATAATCTGACCCAAAAATCCGGTACAAAACCATCGAGCCCGTCAAACAGGTTTTGAAAAGACGCAGGCGTAACCAGGTAGGCAGATGTCATGCGTGATTATGGTTGGTGGCTCTACCTGCATGTTGCATCGTTCAACAAGCAGTTGCCACCTTTCGCCAAACCTGCTGAACAACCTCAATCCTGACGTAAGTGGTCGCACTCGGCGCCGCCATACAAGCAAAACGTCCTGCTGCAGCAAAACCGACGGCGAATGGCTGCTACTTGACGTTACACCTTTGTCACCTGGATTGGAAACATACGGCGGTCTTGCTGAGAAAATCATCCCGCACACTCCACTATTCCTACTGCGCAAGTGTGCAGGACTTTGACCACTTTCAAAAGACGGTCAAACCGCGTGACGATACACGCTCGCGGCGAGCGCGAACTGCTCCGACTGCCGCAGTTCTTGCCAAATTTACTCTGCGCGGTATTCCGCCCATGGCAGCAGGCGCAGGCGCGTATCCGCGTGACCTTCCAAGTTGACGCTGACGGATTGCTGTCCGTTTTCCGCAACAAGAACAAAAGCACTGCTGCGTACAGGCGCAAATCGTCAAACCTTCCTACGGTTTGGACGACAGCACCATCACCCAAATGCTCAAAGACAGCATGAGCTAACGCTGCCGAAGACATGGCAGCCCGTGAGCCGAAGCCGTGTCGAAGCCGAAAGCCTGACCCGACTGATCGCTGCTAATGCTGCCCCTTGAGTTGGATAGCGATTTGCCGAAGCCGAAGAGTTGCAATAGATTCACCAAGTACATCGCTGCTTGTAAGGCCGTCTGAAGACGGTAAAGCTGAAGACATCCGTGCCGCCGTTGCCAAACTCCAGCCACAGCACCGACAACTTCGCCGCCAAATCGCATGAACTGCAACATCCAACGCGCATTGACAGGACAAACAGCGTTGATAATATTTTGATGCCTAAACAGTTTCAGACGGCCTCGAAGATACAAAGGTCGTCTCATCTAAATATCCAAAAACTGAAACGATTTTTATGCGACTCTGCACCAAACCCTTTATCCCCTGCTCCCCGCGCCCAGCTTTTTGGGCAACACCGCGAATGCGCTGCTTTACGCGGAGCGGGCTGGGGCAGGCCGCATGCGACGGTTAATTACGTTTTTACCACACTCACCCTGCACAAACTCTACCTGTATCACGCGTTGATTATGGAAGAAATGGAAAGGCGGTTACAAGCCCGACGTTTTATGGAAAGACCCACTATATCGCGGCAAAGCCGTTGCCCCATATCACGCACACGCAGCTCGAAGCGTCCACTTCGCCGATTTATGCCGAACATAATGATGCTTACTCTGAACGAATGTCTGGAAAATTTAAAAGTAAAGGCATCATGTTATAAACTGATGCTTTCAGACGGCCTGAATATTGAATATCCCAGGCCGTCTGAAACCACTTTAACCACAACCACTCTTTAAACAACCGAGACAATAAAAATGCCAAAAATTACCGTACCCTCAATATCGCGACATTATGCCCTGAAGGCGCGGTTATTGAAGACGCACCGGAAGGCCAAACCGTCCTGACGTGCTGCTCGACCATGACATCGAAGTTGATCACGCCTGCGAAAAATCCTGCGCCTGCACCACCTGCCACGTGATTATCCGCAGTAGGTTTTGACAGCCTGGAAGAGCCGACCGAATTGAAGAAGACCTGCTCGACCAAGCATGGGGTTTGGAAGCCGATTCACGTTTGAGCTGTCAGGCAGTCTGCCGATGAAGATGTCGTAGAAATTCCAAAAATATACGATCAACCACGCGCGCGAAGACCATTAAAACAGAGTTTATGAAACGGCGCTGTCTGAAACCATACCCATGGTTTTCAGACGGCCTTTTGGTTATGCAGCAAATTATTTGATATGGGGAAGAATAAAACGCATACGCGAAATCTGCATAGAGGCCACTTTCTGCGTAGCGGAGTACTTTTTCAATTTTCTCGCATTCTGATTTGACGCATATTGCCGTTAGTAACGGGAGCAGTGTTTTGAGATTTGTATTTATCGTCGGCATCCAGCCTCAGCCTTCAAAGCTTCCTCTGCCTCGATAGCGAAAGCGCAGCCTCATCCTTACCAAACCGAAACGTCTGATAATGGCATTGGTTTTACTCATATAACGCGATCGGTCCGCGCCATTTTTCCAACACCGCATCTTTCAAGCACACCCGACAATGCTTGCCGCAATTTTTCGATACGCTCATGCGATACGCGAATAAACCATCCAACGTTTCAACCTCAACGCGCCTGCATCGCCATGGCAAGCGGCATCCAGCTTTACATGTAGCGCTATGCCGTAATATGACGTTTGCCGACACCAGCTGCTTCAAACCTTCTGTTTTCGTCCAGCATCCGATAAAGTTCGCGAACCAACAACAGCAAAACGGTCAAATGCGCCTCGCTTTAGACAGATACTCCGGATCATCGGAAGCAAGCGCATAAATGAGCTTGGACAGCTTTGGCGTTGAGTCGTTATTCATCTTCCTTTATAAGCGATGGATTTTCGGATTAAGAGCCGTTCCAGATGATTTGGTTGCATTGGGATAATGTAAATTATCATCCGCAAACCATCATTCAAAAGCGGAATAAAATATAAAACGGCAAAATGCAAACGTGAATGTGTTTTTGTCATGTGCCGTATTTTAACGCAACATGCTATTTTGTTAAAAATAGCATCATTATTTATCTCGCCCATCTTCCGTAAAAACAATCTGGCAGTCCGACTTTTTCTTGACTAAAATAATTACTAATAGCCCAAACCCAATAAAAGGAACACATCACGAAATGGACAGATACCCAACGCATCGCTGAAGAACTCTACGACCTACACTGGCGACAGCATCGACTCCGAAAAACCGTGACGCTTTTACCCAACTGCGTGATCTGGATTATGGCTCTGCCTGAATTTGACGATGATCCGGCGCGTTGCGGCGAGCGTATTCTCGAAGCTGCGCAACAAGCATGGATAGATGAAGCAGAATAATCTTTCCCCTTTCCCTATTTCAAACAAGACCTCAGGCAGTTTTTCAGACGGCCTGAGGTCTTTATTAAATCTTATTCCATGCAATTTCCGGAAAATTTCGAAATTGACTCATACCAACCCCAAATTTATTATGCAGCCTCGACAACAAAATAAAGATATGCAGAAGGTGCATAACCGAATCACGCTCGAGAATCGCTGCTTTTAAACAACAGCCTTTCTGATTTGAAAGGCGACATCAATGTTTTCGTCTGAATTTTTCCTCCGAAAACGAACAAAATGGAAAACCATGGCTGTGGGATCTCCATCCATCGCCTGCAAACTTGCATCCGGAAATTGTTTCCGTAACCTACGGTGCAAACTCCGGCGAACGCGACCGCACACACAGTATCGTTAAATGCATCAAACAAGAAACCGACCTGACGCAGCCCCCACCTGACCGAGACGACGCCAGCCCCGACGAGTTGCGCCAAATCGCCAAAAGATTATTGGGACAGCGGTAGTCCGCCGCATTGTCGCCCTGCGCGGCGACGAGCCGCCCGGCTACGAGAAAACCTTTCTATGCCGGAAGATGTCAAACCGTTGCGCCCGTTGCCGACTTGACATTTCCGTAGCGGCTCTATCCAGAGGGTGCACCCAGAAGCCAAATCCGCACAAGCCGACTTGATATCTGAAACGCAAATCGATGCGGTGCAAACCACGTTATTACCCACCCTTCGACGGGAAAGCCATCTGCGCCGCGACCGTTGCGTGATGATGGCATCTGACGTTGAAATTGTTCCCGGCATCCTGCCCGTAACCAATCTCAAACAATTGACCAAATGGCGCAAGTGACCAACGTCAAAAATCCCGCTGGCTGTCTAAAATGCACGAAGGTTTGATGACGACCAAGGCATCGCGCAACCTTGTTGCCGCCAGCATCGCCATCTGACATGGTCAAAGTCCTCTCGCGAAGGTGCCAAAGACTTCCACTTCTACACCTCAACCGCAGCGAACTGACTTACGCCATCTGCCATATTTTGGGTGTGCGCCCCCGTTAATAAAAACAGACGGCCTCCCCATTCTGATTTACAATATCGAACATTCAGGCCATACCCTACCTGATTAAAATTCCAACCAGGAGAGTTAACATGACAACATTACATTTTTCAGGCTTCTCGCGCGTCGAAAGCCTTTCCGCGAATTGAAATTCGCATAAGAAAATACTGGCGCAAAGAAATCAGCGAGCAAGAATTGCTGGCTGTTCAAAGACTTGCGCGAGAAAACTGGAAACACCCGTTGCTGCCAACGCCGATTTTCGTTGCTGCAGGCGATCACCTTCTACGACCACATCCTCGACTCCGCAGTGTTGCTACCGGTTTCGTAATCCCCGCCCGTTTCGGCTTTCGACAGCCAAAACCTGTCTTTGGAACACCCTTCCAACTGGCCCTGGTAACAAGACCAATTGCGCTATCGAAATGACCAAATGGTTCGACACCAACTACCACCACTTGCGCCTGAATTCCACGCCGATACCGAATTCAAGTTAGACGCCAAACACTACGTTCAACAACTGCAAGAAGCCCGCAGTGAGCCTGAGTGCCAAAACCGACCCGTCGTCGGCCGTAACTCTTCCTGTGGGTTGGTAAAGAAAAAGGCGCGGCTGAATTCGACCGTCTGAGCCTGTAAGTGCTCAAACTGTTGCCTGTTTACGCTGAAATCCTGACTGCTTTGGCTGAAGCTTTATGCCGAGTGGATTCAAATCGATGAGCCTGCTTTTGACTGTTGACCTCCTAAAGAATGCGTAGAAGACACAAAGACGTTTACGCCACTTTGAGCAAAGTAAGCGGTCAAAAATCCTGCTTGAGCACTTACTTTGGTTCTGTTGCCGAACACGCTGCTTTTGCTGAAATCCTCGCCCGTTGACGGCCTGCACATCGACTTGGCACGCGCCCTGAACAGCTGGATGCATTTGCCGACTACGACAAGGTTCCCTGTTCGCCGTCAGCATCGACTTTGCCGCAACATTTTGGCGCGCCAACCTGAACAAAAGTTTTTGGGAAACTGTCGAGCCTTCTGCAAGCCAAACCAGCGACCGTTTGTGATCTCCAGCTCTTGCTCTTGCTGCACACCCATTTGACTTGTCAGTTGAAGAAAAACTGAAAGCCAACAAAACCTGATCTGTACCTTGCTGGCATTCACCCCGCAAAAACTCAGAGAATTGCGCGTTCTGAAAGCCGCATTGAACGAAGGTCGTGATTCTGCTTTAGCCGAGCGAACTGGCTGCTAGCCAGCTGCTGCCGACCGTGCCAACAGCAGCGAAACCACCGCTAGCAGACGTCTGCCAAACGCTTTGGCCGATTTACCCGCCAACGCAGACCAACGCAAATCTCCATTTGCCGATCGTATCAAAGCGCAACAAGCATGGTTGAACCTGCCTCTGCTGCCGACTCACCAACATCGGTTCTTTCCCCACAAACTACCGAAATCCGCTAGCCACGCGCAGCTCTTCAAAAAGGCGAACTGTCTGCCGCCGATTACGAAGCTGCGATGAAAAAGAAATCGCCTTGGTGGTTGAAGAGCAAGAAAACTGGACTTGGACGTACTGGTACACTGGGCGAAGCCGAGTGTAACGACATGGTTGAATACTTCGGCGAACTGTTGAGCGGTTTTGCATTCACCCACATACGGCTGGGTACAAAGCTACGGCTCACGCGTGTTAAACCACCCTATCATCTTCGGTGACGCAAGCCGTCCTGAAGCTATGACCGTGGCTTGGTCTACTTACGCTCAAAGTCTCCGACCAAACGTCCGATGAAAGGTATGTTGACCTACCCTGTAACCATTCTGCAATGGTCTTTCGTCCGCAACGATATTCCTCGCTCTACCGTGTGCAAACAAATCGCACTGGCTCTGAACGACGAAGTATTGGATCTGGAAAAAGCCGGCATCAAAGTCATCCAAATTGACGAACCTGCCATCCGCGAAGGTCTGCCTTTGGAACGCGCCGATTGGGATGCCTACCTGAACTGGGCCGGCGAATCCTTCCGCCTGTCCTCTACCGATCAGTGAAGACAGCACCCAAATCCACACTCATATGCTACTGAGTTCAACGACATCCCGCCAGCCATCGCCGCTATGGACGCTGACGTCATCACCATCGAAACTTCACGTTCCGACATGGAGCTCTTTGACTGCATTCGGCGAATTCAAATACCCGAACGACATCGGCCCAGGTGTTTACGACATCCACAGCCCACGCGTACCGACTGAAGCTGAAGTTGAGCATCTGTTGCGCAAAGCCATCGAGGTTGTACCGGTTGAACGTCTGTGGGTTAACCCAGACTGCGGCCTGAAAACCCGTGGCTGGAAAGAAACTCTGGAACAACTCCAAGTGATGATGAACGTAACCCACAAACCGCGTGCCGAACTGGCTAAATACTGTGAGTTAGATGAGCGTACGTCCGAAAAATTTTCAGACGGCCTATTTATCGATATTTAAAAACATAAGAATTACTAGCTCAACAGCTTACAAAACCTCGTCGTTGTATGATGCTCTTCCACTCCTGATGAGTATGCACATTCTTAGTATGGGATGACACAGCACTTTTAGTTGTTGCGACAATATAGTTGGCTTTCTGACAAGATATCGCTCAAGGCAACTTTACTGCTTTATCGTATTCACCTTTTGTCAGTGTTGCACCATTATGGCTATTGCCTTCTGAATACGTTTTGATGTTATTTTCAAAGCGCAGCCATGAATCATACAGTTCGTCTTTGATGTCCGTGCGATCTTTATTGTTGGCTACTATTTAAAGATGCCTTGCCTCTTAGGGTTGGTACCGGTATACGTGCTCACCAAAAACATCATTCAGGGCACCACCGAAAGCTCAACGTGTTATTAGTGATGTTGTACTTTGGCATTGCTTTTTCAAATAAGCAAATTCGACAGCCGTCAGATTTTTCACGCACGAAATTTTGTTGTTGAACTGTCACCGCACCATCGCAGCAGACATTGCCATGGTGTTCTTCCACATAAAACCGAGTATTGCGCTTCTTTCATAATCTTTTGCCGATATCGGCATCATTGCCGCTAATGGTAATAGTACTGCTGCCAATGCCGTTTTTTAGATAAAACGCGGTCGTAGTATCGTTGATGACGGCAATCAGATATTTGGTGGATTCGCCGCTATCTTGTTATTTTGCCATATTGAGCGTGTAATCCATTTTTGCTTTCATGGTTACGGAACTCAATCGCGTAAGTCTGAATATTGTTTTGATAAACCGCCGATTTTTAATGACATTATTGCTGATATCGAAATAGCCTTTGTTAGCTCGAGTGCAAATCTTTGTATTGGGTATTGGTTTGCACCTGGATACCTGAATACATGTGATAGTACTTGCCCAAGTCATCATCAACATTCAAACGGAAGCTCGGGTCTTGGATAATGGTATTGCTTTAGCATTTTGACTTTATCCATAGAAAACTGGCGGTTGTATGCGCAACCACCATACAGCTTATCACCTGTTACACACATTGTCTTCAATGACAATGCCTGTACCCATCATGCACATCCAAGCCTTTGCGGTAGTTAGGCTGGTCGTGTTTTTACGGTATGTGACACCGTAATTGCAGCTGCCCGCAACCACAGCCATACCGTAGCCGGTACCGCCGTCCGCTTCGTGGCCGTTCCAATCCAAACGGTTGCCCTCGCCGATAAAAGTTTTGTTGAAACCGATCAGCGCACTGTAGCAACGCGGTTGTGGTGACACGAATCAACAATACGGTTGTTTTTCACCCAAAGGCAGCGCTTCATATTTTCATCAATTTCGCCGCTTTGTACGCGCTCTTTAAAGGTCAGCTTTTGACCTTTCCTTTTCCAAAGAAGCGGTCGACGGAACATCACACCAGCACGATTGGCACCAGAAACCTCTACTTTACTGATTAAAGTATTGTCCGCATCGTTCACCAAAAATGCCGTTTACCCTTGCCAAAATAGCTAAGCTTTTATGCGGTAAAAATCAGGGTTGCGTATATTGAACCGACAAGTTGGCAATGGTTTTATTGTTTTGTCCATCGATCAAGATACCGGCAAATTGGCGAATGTCATCATGGTTGGTGTTCGGGTTGAACACGCCTGTCTGCGCCTTTATCAAACGTTACTTTGGTTTTACCCATCCCGAACCAAACAAACCGCGTGCTGCCGGAAACGGTTTTATCCATCACAATCTGGTTGGAAATATAGTAGGTACCATCCAAGAAGACCATGGCTTTTTCTTTATGAGCCGCCTCTAAAGCCGCTTAAATGCCTGAAGGCTGTCTTTTACCCTGCGCATCGGCACCAAAAATCATTCACACGAACATACTCACCATACTTTAGATTGATACACGCGGTATTTTCCAGAGACACCTGCCCTGTTTTCGGTATGATCGTCAATTTTGTTTTCTTTGACTGAACTGAGGTGGCTATCGTGACTCATGGCTGTTTTTTGCCGGAAGAAACGCTCACGACTTTTGTTATGGCCGTCTGAATCGTTCAAAATCTTTTCTGCGCAAATTTCGACCGTCCTTCGGCAATTCTGTCTTCTGCCTCTTTTTCTTTGCGGGCAGCGTCTTGTTTGGTTACGCTCTGCAATCGCTTTTTCGACTGCTGCTTTATGCGCTTCTTTTGCATGCTCGACGGCTTTTGCTGTTTGGCTGTGGCGGCTTTCGGCTATTTTTTTTGCTTTAGCCTCTTCGTATTTTTTTTGCTTTTCAGCCAAAATTTTTTCCATCGATTGATTAACCGGTTTGTTTACCGGTTCTTTTGAAACAACCTGTTTATCCGTTACTTTAGACGCAATGGTATTTTACAGAAACGCTACATTTGCAGAAGCAACACTGGCCCGTACGACACGCATTTTTGTTACAACGCCGTCTGAAGATGATGAGGTACTGTTCAATCTTGCCGCCTCAGCCACATGAACCGCATCTCTCGTTACAGTATTTTTACCGCTTAATTGCTTGGGTTCAGGAAAAACAGACGGACTTCCCCCAAAATTTTTGGGTGTGTATCCATTCTTTTAGAGGAGAAGATGATTCGGAAGTGGTTTCAGGAGTTGAGGAGCCTTGACGGATATGGGTACGGCCAAGAGGGGCAAGTTTATGTGACATAATCAGCGTATTTCCTTGTATCAAATATCGTCCTTCTCCCACCGCACAAGCGTGCAACAAAAAAGTTCGATGAATAAAGAGGTAAGACGGATTCTGTCGTAACAGCAATTGCCTGTATAAAGCTGGACACTTTGAGAAACTCGGCAGCGTTTCCCCTTCTGCCGATTTTCTGATTGAAAACGGTAATGGTGTTTGGACAGAACCCTTGGATGACTTTTATAGGCAATCTGTCCGCGTACCATGTGTCCGGTTATTTTTGACGGAAAATGTATCAGAGTCCCTTTTAATTAATTAGTTCATCCAAAGTTAAGTTATTTTTGATTTTTATAGTAAAATAAAAATGGTTTTATCTTAGCATTGTTTTTCTTTTTGGCGTGACAGAGTTAATACCGCGAAGTTGAAAAAGGAGGGAATTTCTAACACAATATGTTTTTAGCATTCTCCCATTTAACTAAATTTACAAAATATACAAAATAAATATCTATAAATGTTTTTAACTTCATCGAAAAATCAATAAAAATTCGATATTTTCAATGTATTTTTTACAACATAATTGCGCATTATATACCGATTATCTTAAAATGCTACCGTTTGTTTGTAAAATTTAGCATTTTATTATTTGTCTTCCCTTCTGATCCAATAGCGCCGTCTGAAAAATATTTCAGACGGCCTTTTTATTGAATGCGTTCTATTTAACAAACTTCGACCAACCAGCGCGTTTGTCTTCTGCCAAACCGTATTGAGATGTCGGTAATCGCCTTACGTGATTGCGTAACCGCGCTCTTGGCTCTTCACTTCAATTTCTTTACCATCAATCACGATAGTTACCGGAGAAATAACCGCAGCGCACTGGTCAGAATCGCTTCCGCACCATTCTCAATCGCGGCTTTCAGCTCGTCGACAGTAAAGTTGCGCTCGGTAACGGTGTAGCCCAAATCTTTGCGCAACAGTCAGTACAGAATCGCGGGTAACGCCGTGTAAGAATTCGTCGGTCAACGGTTTGCGTAATGATTTCATCGCCGTTAATCAGGATAAAGTTAGACGCGCGATTTCCTGAACATCGCCATTCGGGCAGAACAATACTTGGTTTGCACCGTGCTCTGCTTTGGCTTTCACATACCCTAAGCGCATGGCGGAAGCGTAGTTGCCGCCGCATTTCACACGACCCAGTGCGGGCGCAACGGATGTGTCTCGGTTTCCACCAAGATTTTAACGGGCGAACCCACTGTGAAAATAGTCGCCGACAGGAGAAGCCAGAATGACGCAGCAAAAGCAGTTTCGGAAGGAGAACCTGACTTTACCGATCACAGGGTCGGTACCGATCAAAGTCGGACGCAGGTACAAAGCGGCAGGCGCATCAGGAATTTCCTCGGCGGAACGTTTGACCAATTCGATCAAAGCATTCAAATAAGCTTCCGTTTCAGGACGCGGCAGGTGCAGAATATCTGCGCTTTGCATGCGCGCGATATTGGCGGTCGAGCGGAACATCACGATTTTGCCGTTTGCCTGACGGAACGCTTTCAAACCCTCAAAACATTCGCTGCCGTAATGCAAAGGGCGTGCGCGCCGGGGCGATTGTCAGGTCTTTGGAAGATTGCCATTCTACCGGCTGCCATTTACCTTCACGATAAGCGATAACGGGCATTTCAGCGTGAAAAACGCTGCCGAATACGGCTGGAACTGGTCTGCTCATGATGATTGCCTTTCTTATTCTGATGTGCAAAATAAATTAATTAAAGACTGAACAATACGCCTTTCAATATAGGTTTTGACAAGCACCCGTCAGCATAAAGACACCGCCCCTCGCCGTCTGAAAACATGCCGTCCTATCCGGAAATCCGGCAAATCGTTTAAACTGATACCATTTTTCAGACGGCCTGCCCCAACCGCAGCCAACCCGGAGTAACCCATGAAACTCATCTCTACCATCATCAAAATCCTGATTCTTCTTGTTTTTCCCTGCTGGCCATCACCAATACCCATACACCGTATCCTTCTTCTACCCTGCCCGGCCAAAACATCAATCTGCCGCTGATTGTCGTGCTTTTCGGTACGTATTATCGGCATCGTGTTCGGTATGTTTGCACCTTCGGCCGTCTGCTGTCCCTGCGCAGCGAAAAACAACCGTCTGCGCGCCGAAGTGAAAACATGCCCACCTTTCCGAAAAGACCTGACTCCGGTCAAAACCGAAACACCCTAGCAACGACTTCCGAAGCCACTCCCAAAGCGTAACGCCACCAATCAATAAAGGAATACCATGGACAACGAATTGTGGGTCATCTTACTACCCATCGTCCTCCTCCCCGTTTTCTTCGCTATGGGCTGGTTTGCCGCGCGCGTCGATATGAAGACCGTCCTGAAACAGGCCAAAAGCATACCGGCAGGGTTTTACAAAAGCCTTGACGCCCTCGTTGACCGCAACAGCGGCCGCGCCGCGCGCGAATTGGCGGAAGTCATCGACCAGCAGCCGCAGTCATACGACCTGAACCTGACTTTGGGCAAAGCTCTACCGCCAACGCGGCGAAAAACGACAGCCATCAATAGCACCGCGCCCCTGCTCGATCTCGCCCGACACAGTCAACGAAAAACGCGCGCGTGCTTTTTGAATTGGCGCAAAACTACCAAAGCGCAGGCTTGGTGGACCGTGCCGAACAAATCTTCCTCGGTTTGCAGGAAGGCGATATGGCACGCGAAGCCCGCCAACACCTTTTGAGCATCTACCAACAAGACCGTGACTGGGAAAAAGGCCATCGAAAATGGCGCAGCTCTTGAGCCATGACGAACAAACCTACCAGTTTGAAATCGCCCAGTTCTATTGCGAAATCGCCCAAGCCGCACTGTTCAAAGTCCAACTCGATGCCGCTCGCACAACATCGGCAAAGCACTCGAAGCCAACAAAAATGTACGCGCGCCAACATCATCCTTGGCGACATCGAATACCGTCAGGGCAATTCCCTGCCGCAGTGGAAGCGTATTCCGCCATCGAGCAGCAAAACCACGCCTCATTTGAGCATGGTCGGCGAAAAACTCTATGAAGCCTATGCCGCGCAAGGCAAACAGGAAGAAGGCCTCAACCGCCTCATCGGCTATATGCAAACCTTCCCTGATCTTGACCTGATCAACGTCATCTACGAGAAAGGCCCTGTTGCTCAAAAGGCGAAACCGAAGCGGCGCAAATCGCTGTCGAACTCGTCCGCCAAAAACCCGACCTCAACGGCGTGTACCGTCTGCTTGGCTTTGAAACTCAGCAGTATGAATCCGGATGGAAAGCCGATGCCGATATGATTCGTTCCATTATCGGCCGCCAGCTGCAAAAAGCAGTTATGTACCGCTGCCGCACTGCCACTTCAAATCCCAAGTCTTCTTCTGGCACTGCCCCAGCTTGCAACAAATGGCAAACCTTTACGCCGAATAAAATCGAGATTTGATAAGTGTCAGTATCAGAAAAAGGCCGTCTGAAATCTTTTTCAGACGGCCTTTTTATTACAAAAACGAAAGGAAGCAAGAATCGTTCCAACAAGATAAAGTTGAATCTATACTTAATTATTCGGAAAAATATGAGAAAGAGTATAATAGTTGGATATAAGAGAAGTTTTAGGAGCAAATATGAAAATTCACTTTGAAAAAGGACTTCAGTTAGAAAAATGCCCAACTCATTTGTCAGTGGTCTAATGCTTTTGGGAGAAAGTTTTCAGAAGCAATGGATGGGGACCAAAGATTTCTTATCCCTTGATTGCCCAATCCTTGCAAAAGATGGAAGGGATTTTTTCCATTTTTGTTGGAGAAGAGTTTGTAGGCATCATCCAGAAAATCAAACTAGAAGATAAAAATCTTCATATTGGAAGATTTCTCATAGCTCCACAGAAGCAGGGAAAAGGATTAGGTAGAAAAAGCTTTTCAATACTTTCTTCAAGAAATGTTTGAAAATGAAGAAATAGAAAGTATTTCCCCTAACGGTTTTTGAGTCAAATCAAATAGCTAGAGACCCTCACCAAAAAGAGGGATTTGAAATTGTTCAAACCATTGAAGTTCCAGAACGTAAATACATAATGAGAAAATCTAGGTAAGAACTAAATTACACTAGAAATTGTCCCCTTTATCAAAGGGGCTCAAAATATAGTCTTACACACCAACAATATCTACTCAACAACGCTGCTCTGCCCATGCCAAGGCCGCTACAACCTGAGCCTCAATATCGGTATTAAACTCGCTGACACGGTACGCGTCGCGCAATTCCGTGCGACGGGTTTCATCTGCCGCAATTTGATTCAACACCACTTGCGGAAACTCGTTAAACACAGGCCCTTCCTCTTCATGACCCATCAAAAACAGCGCAGGGATTTTTTGGTTGGCGCGGACGATTTCCTGTTGGCGCGGATTCTCAAAACGGCTGCTGTCGCCAAAATCGTTTCGGGCAATATAGTTGACGCGGATATTGGGGTTCGACTCCGCCATTTTCTGAATAAACGGCACAAATACGCGGCAATCGGGACAATATGGCGCAGCGGCAAGCAGCCAGTTTTGCGGACGGCTGATCTTTTTGACCGCCGCTACCGTTTGCGCCGACAGCTCGGTCGCCTGATAGAGCTGCTGCTGTTTCAATTTGTCTTCTTCGGTATCAAAATCCAAATATTCTGCATAAGTGGCCATGCTTTACTCCTGTTCTGTTGTATCGGTTTTCCCTGCCACGCCGGTCAAAAGCGGAACAAGCAGATTGACGACGAGGTTTTCAAATAGCGGCTCTTCAAGAGGCGATTCTTCCGAATGACCAAACACCAGCTTCACTTCGGTATATTCTTTCTGCCCTTTGCTCATTTTATTGCCATTAAAAACCTCATGGGCTTTTCTCAAGGCAGCATCCCAATCCTCTTTCTTGTTGTACTCCTCCGCAGCGGCAAGACTGGTTTTGGCAAAAAACGGCAAGGGGGTATTTTGTCCGATTCGGAAATATACCAACCATTCTTTCAAAAGTGCCCTCGCGGCCTCTTGCCCGATGGCGGCATAGGTTTCGGTCTGTCCCAGGCTAACAATATAGGTTTGTCGGCTTTCAACGGATTGAGGGGCAATGGCACAAAGAATCAAATGCTCCAATAAACGGGCAATGCGGTTGGGTGCATTGTCTTTTTGATTTAGGAACACAATGCGGCCACATTCGTAAAGATTGCCGATGGTGCCTTGTAAAACCAAGTCGTCAGCGATTCTTCATAAGGTTCAGACGGCCTTTTGTTACTGCGTATCAGCTCGGCATCTACATTTTTCGCAGATATTTGATACTGCTTCTGCCACAAACTGCCCAATTCCGCCTACCGGCATCAGGCTTTCTGCATTCAGCCGAATGGCCGTATCTTCAAAATCTTCCCCTTTGCGCCGCGCATCCAAATAGGCATCGGCAATCCGACCTTCGTGTTGCGGCTCAAACGGTTCGGCAGATTCCCATGCACCGTCCAGATACGGCTGATCCCAGCTAAAGTTTTTCTTCAGCCAAACTTTGACAGGGTTGCGCCAAAAACTGACGAGCTCCCTGATGAATGGTTTTGCCCGGCTCTTCCTGACTTAAAGCCTCAAGGAAAAACGGCTGCGCTTCCGCTTGCGGTTGGTTCAATGCATCGGCGTAATCTTGGCGCGTACTGAAGAGGCCGTCTGAAAGCGCGTCCTTTTGGAAATAACGGCGTGAGAACGCCTGCAACGGATGATGTTCACCCATTTCTCCGACAACTCCGCGCCCGCTTTTTCCCCGTCATGGCGGCAATGGTATCCAGCAGCTCGCTGATTAACGAAGAGGGCGCGAACTCGGCATCATTGCGTATATCGCGGCCAATATAAGATAGATACAGCATTGCGCGCGCTGATTAAGGCTTCCAGGAAGAGATAACGGTCGTCGTCGCGGCGGGCGCGGTCGCCTTTTTTCGGATATTTGGCAATCAGGTCGAACACCGCCGCTTTGGTATTGCGCGGAAAATCGCCGTCATTCAAACCCAACAGGCAAACCATTTTTAAACGGCAAGCTGCGCATCGGCACCATACTGCGAAAAAGTGATACCGCCGCTCAAAAATCCGGCTTGGCTCGCTGTCCAAAAAGCGGCGGATATGGCGGATAACGGTTTTACACGGCAACAATCCGTCAAATTCGGCCAACTGCGCCTCTTCCTGCCATTTCGCCAAAGACTGCTCAAACTGCTGCTTGGCGTATTGGTCGTCCGCATCCGGAGCAAACAGTTTCTCCAGCAAAGCACGGCAACGCTGCACCCAGCTCTCCACATTGGCAGGTTGTTGCCATTGCTGCCGCCATATCGGCCAGCGCAGATAATTGGCAAAACCGCTCGAACACGTTCAGCTGGTTGACGTTGCTATGCCACGCGCTCACGCCCCTGCCACATGCCGTTGCCGCCTTCAGGCAGCATCCAGCCCAAGTCAAACGTTCTACCGCCTGCCGCCGCTAAAGAGGTTGTCTTTACCGTCGCGCATGGTTTGGTCCAAACCCCAATGCACATTCAATCCGGCAACAGTCTCATGCGGCAGCGGCACATCTTCCTCGCTCAAACCGAAGCGTTGCAGCACCAACCTACTTTTCCAGCAAAGGCAAAACCTTGTCCACTTCAAACCGGCTTTCCAGCAAGTCCAAAGTTTGCGCCAAAGCATACAGCAACGGCTGGCGGTGGCTGAGCTCACATCCGAAATCGAATACGGCAATGCCTGGCTGCCTGCCTGCTCCTGTCCGAAAACGGCTTGATAAACGGGCTGTACGGCTCGATGTTTGCGTCAAAACGGCAATATCGTGCGGTTGCCAATCGGGATTTTTTGCAACACCAGCGACAACTCTTCTTTCAAAAATCTGCAATTCACGCAAAGGGCTGTGTGCCGCAACGATTTTGACGGAGCCGTCATTCAGCAGCTCGTCCGGCTCGACACACACTGGATTGCCATCCGCATCATGGACTTGAACCAAACCTGCTTCACCCTTTCTTCCTGTTGATACAAGCGTTCAGACGGCATGATTAAGTTTTGAAATATCGTTTTGCGGCAATGCAACAAGGTATCGTCTTTTCCTCTTCATAAACCTGAATATCCTGCTCGGTTTCCACTTCCGACAAAAATCAAAGAAATCGCGCCCCTGCTTGCCCAAAGAAGCCAACAGAGGATGCTCCTGCCTGCGACAAATCCGTCTCATCGCCCTCTTTTCAAAATCTGCGCCTCGTCGATGACCTCGCCCCAATATTGGCTGCTCGCTGAGTGCAAAACACAAACACATCGCAATGCTTGGAAAATTTCGGTGCAAGAGTTGCAGATACATCGGCGCCATTGTCGAAAATGCCGAATACAAAAACCCTTTGCGGCAAGACCGATTTATCCAACTGCGCCAACAGCTTTTTCCCACAAGCGTCACGCGGTGCGGCGCAGATTAGCTGCCATCGTCCAAATAACGCCACAGCCGCGCCCGCCAACCTCATCATCGCCCCAAACCCAGCAGCTTCCCAGCCTGCCACGGCATCAATCCAATCCGGGCGGTACACCAAATATTGGTCGAGAAATATCCGCCATCTGTCCGGCAAGCTGATAATCCGCCGATGCCGAGCTGTGCAAATAACTTTCTAGCTTCAGGCGCACGTTTTTCGTATTCTGAGGCCGTCTGAAACGCTTCGCTGCGGAACAAACCAGCAAACGCCAACGCATGACTTCAGGTGAAAACGGACTGAGCGGCGGCACATCGGGAACCAATTTGCGACATCAACTGCCACGCCAAACCTGCAGCAGGCTGAACTTCACATTCGCTACGCCGAGTTTTGCGCAAAAACATATTCAGATAACGCCGCATCCCCTGGCTCTGCACCACCACTCTTCCTGTGCCAATACCACATCCAAAGGCAAGGCCTGATGAATATGCGCGCACATTTTCGGCAAGCGCTTCCAAACGGTCGGACTGATAAAGATAAAAACATAGCAGACAATCTAAAAACAAGCCCACATTATAATGCCATTAGGACAAATGCTTCAGCAGAAGCGGCAACGAAAAACACAGGCCGTCTGAAACACATCGCTTCAGACGGCCTAAAAACAAAACCCATCGGCAGCCAATTATTAATTATTTATCGACCCCTGTACAAACCGGCTTCTCCTATCCCTATAATTCTCCACATTCGGAATGTAGCGCAGCCCGGTAGCGCACTTCGTTCGGGACGAAGGGGTCGGAGGTTCGAATCCTCCTCATTCCGACTAATCACAAAAACCCGCTTGAGTCCAAGCAGGTTTTATATTCGGCAAGCCTATACTTCCGGCGGCGGGAAAGGCGCGCCTTCAGGATGTTTGTAGTGGTTGTACATAAACAAATATTGTTCCGGAAAACGGCGTATCCAATATTCGGTATTTTCATTGATCACGCGCATCGTTCTCCTTATCGCCGTTCAACTTGCCGCGCAAAGGCTCGATATGCAAGACAAAGCTTTCACTGTCGGGCAAACGCTCGCCGCAGAAAAACAAAGCCTTCACGCCTTTGACTTGCGCCAGCTTGCCTGCCAACGTCATCGGTGTAGGCAGGTTTGCCGAAAAAGTCCACCCACACGCCGTCGCCCCCTTCTTCCGGAGACGGCATGGTCTGGCAACACAATGGTCGCTTCGCCACCGCGCAGCGCTCTTGATGATTTGTTTGACGCCCTGAATGCTGGTCGGTGCAGTCTCTGCTTTTGCCGCGCACGCGCCCTGCCTGCATCACCACTCAAATGCCTTGATTTTCGGCGGCTTTGTACATCGCCGTCAGCGGAAACGGCAGCTGCTGGCTGATGTAGCGGCTTACCCAAATCATAGCTGCCGATGCGGCGTGACAAACAGCAAACCTTCACCCGCGCTCAAGGCCGTCTGAACATGTTCCCAAACCGTTGACGCTGACAAACAGGTTTTTCACCTCAGGCTGTCTGAAAAACGCCACCGGCAATTCCAAGCCGCCTTTTTGCCGTTTCACGGAAAACTTTTTACCGCCTCGTCCGTCGGGTTCAAACTGTGCAAGTGTCATGCTGGAAAAACACGCTGCAGCGATCTTTCGACAGCACGCGGAAACCCAAACCGCTGAGCAGGTTGCTCATTGAGCAACCAAGCCAAAGGCAGCGCGGCTAAAATTTAAAAACAAAGGTAACAAGCGTTTGCATAAGGTTTTACCAAAATGAAGTGGATAGATTGTAACGAAACAGGCCGTCTGAACAAAACAGACGTCGGGCAAATATATTGCGGCACACCTGCTTTTCTGCTACTATCCGCGCTGCATTAAGAGTTGGGAATTCCATGCCAACCTGCTTTTCAGAAAGAAAGGTAAGGTGGACGGTTGAAAAACCGATGGCTCGCCAGAGCAATCCAAACCCGCTTAATGCGGGAATTTCTTTTGCCTGTAAGAAACGCGCAACAGGATTCCGAAACAGCAGACAAGTGCGAATGTTTTCACTTGTATAGAGAAAAGCGGAGTGTTATGATTTCCGTGTCCGAAATAAAAGGCCGCCCTGAAAAACACAGCAGCCTGTTTTTAATGAAAGAATAGCAATGAGCGAATATCTGTTTACTCCGAATCGGTATCCGAAGGCCATCCGGATAAAGTTGCCGACCAAGTATCCGATGCGATTTTGGATGCCATCTTGGCGCAAGACCCCAAAGCGCGTGTCGCTGCAGAAACCTTTAGTCAACACAGGCTAGTGCGTATTGGCAGGCGAAATCACTCACCACCGCCCAAGTGGACTACATCAAAGTCGCACGCGAAACCATCAAACGCATCGGCTAGCAACCTCCGAGTTGGGCTTTGACGCCAACGGCTGCGCAGTCGGCGCGTACTCACGACCAGCAATCCCCGACATCGCCCAAGGCGTGAACGAAGGCGAAGGCGCATAGACCTGAACCAAGGCGCGGGCGACCAAGCGTTTGATGTTCGGCTAGCGCTCGCGACGAAACCCCCTACCCTGATGCCGTTTGCCATCTGCTACAGCCACCGCCTCGATGCAACGCCAAAGCGAATTGCGCAAAGACGGTCGCCTGCCTTGGCTGCGCCCTGATGCCAAAAGCACAACTGACCGTGGTTTACGACAGCGAAAAACTGGTAGCAGTAAAACGCATCGACACCGTCGTCCCTGTCTACCCAGCACGATCCCGGTCTATCGGTCACGAAGAGCTGAAAAACGCCGTGATCGAACACATCATCAAATCCGTATTCTGCCGTCTGAACTGCTGACCGACGAAACCAAATACCTGATCAACCTGACTCAGCCGCTTCGTTATCGGCGGCCCGCAAAGGCGACTGCGGTTTGACCGCACCGTAAATCATCGTCGATACCTACGGCGGCGCGAGCTCCGCACGGTGGCGGCGCATTCTCCGGCAAAGACCCGTCCAAAGTGGACCGTTCCGCTGCTCTACGCCTGCCGTTATGTTGCAAAAACATCGTCGCCGCCGGTTAGCGACTCAATGTCGATTCAGGGTTTTATGCTATCGGCGTTGCCGAACCGACTTCGATTTCCATCGATACTTTCGGCAACCGGCAAAACTCAGCGAAGAAAAACTGATTGCCCTGGTTCGCGAACATTTCGACCTGCGCCCTAAAGGCATCGCTCCAAATGCTCGACCTGCTGCGCCCGATTTACAGCAAATCCGCCGCCCACGGCCACTTCGGTCGCGAAGAGCCTGAATTTCTTGGGAGCGCACTGACAAAGCAGCCGCATTGAAAAGCAGCCGCAGGCGTGTAAACTCGATTTTAGGCCGTCTGAAAAGCAAAACGTTTTCAGATCGGCCTTTTTCCCTTATACAGACAGCCACTTGAATTTCTATAGCATTCTGAATAAAGCGATACGGATTATGTTCGGCAAACAACTTTTGAAGAAGTCAGCTCCAAAAATCAGCGAAACCATCGCCAACAGCCTCCACAAGACATGGAAAACGTTAAAAGCTTACGTTCGGCAGCGCATTCAACCGCATGGATTTGGTGGACCCGCGAAGAATTCGACATCCAACAGGTTTGATTGAAAACCCGTACCAAACTGGCTGAATTGAAGCCCGTTTGGCCAAACTCGAAGCGCCGCTCAAGAGCCTGAAGAAGCTGCTTTAAAGCTGCCAGTCTGCTGCTGAAAGCTGTGCTGCCGAAATCAAACAACAAACCGAAGCTGCCGGAATAAGGCCGTCTGAAACATGTCGCTTGCTTTTGGTTTACAGCCGCGCCTTTAAGCGGCATGAATGCGCCGTTGGTCGAAGTGGAAGCCCACCTGCCAACGGCTTGCCACATTTCAATATCGTTGGTTTGCCTGATACCGAAGTCAAAGAAAGCTGCGACCGTGTCGCGTGCGCCATTATCCAAAGCGGCTTGACTTTCCCGCCAAGAGCATACTGTCAACCTCACCGTGACCGACCTCCCCAAAAGAATCCGGGCCGTTTCGATTTTGCCGATTGCCTTGGGCATTCTTGCCGCATCGGGACAAATCAATCCTGAAAAGCTCGCGCAATATGAGTTTGCCGGGAGACTGGCGCTGTCCGGCTTACTGCGTCCCGCACGCGGCGCGCTGGCTATGGCATGGCAGGGGAATGCAGGCAGGCCGTCTCGTTCGTCTTGCCGCAAGAAAATGCCGAACAGTCTGCCAGTCAGGTGCGGTATCGCGGGTTTATGGTGCGTTCTTTAGGGCGAAGTGGCTGCGCATTTAAACGGTATCGAACCGTTGACACAAACCGAATGCAACCGCCACAAAGGCCGTCTGAACAGAGTACTCTGGATTTAGCCGATGTTAAAGGCCAGCATACCGCCTGCCTTGCCTTTGAAACTCGCAGCGGCAGGCGGACACAGCTTGTTGATGATGCGATGCTGGAACGGGCAAATCCACGCTTTTCGCAACGTTTGCCCGGCATCCTTCCTCTCGACCGAAGCACGAATTGGTCGAAGCATGGGTATTGCGTTCGCTCCTGCCCAACCATCAACAGCAACTCGACAGCAACCGTCCTTTCCGTAGCCCTCATCACAGCGCCAGTCTCGGCATGCCATGGTAGGGCGGTGGTTCGGACCCACGTCCGGGCGAAATCTCATTGGCGCATCACGGGTGTGTTGCTTTAGACGAACTGCCTGAGTTTGACCGTAAAGTATTAGAAGTGTTGCGCGAACCTTAGAAAACGGCGAAATCCATATTTCCCGCGCTGCACGCCAAGCCGTTTGATCCGGGCCGTTCCAGCTCGTCGCCGCCATGAATCCCTGCCCTTGCGGCTACTTCGGCCATCCGTCCAAACCTTGCTGCGCATCGCCTGAAAGCGCGCTCGCCACCGCAACAAAAATTTCAGGGCCATTGCTCGACCGTATTGATTTAACCATCGAAGTACTCCAGCCTTTCCGCCGCCGAGTTGATGCAACAAGAGGCAGGCGAATCCAGTGCTACCGTATTGAACGCGTTACCGCCGCACGCAAAATCCAATACAAACCGACAAGGCAAAAGTCAATGCAGAACTGAGTGTCGGCGAGCCTCGATGGCAAAAGCCTCGCATCCAAAAAGAAGCGCAAGCAGCCTTGGGAACGCGCTCGAAAAACTGTCCTTTCCGCCCGAAGTCTCCACCGTATCGCTGCGCGTCGCCCGTACGCTGGCCGATTTGGCAGGCGACGGAAGAAGTCAGCAAAAACCTCATGTGATGAAAGCCATCGGCTTCCGTCGCGCTCCTTTAACTTGTCAGACGGCCTGAATCTTATGTTTTAAGTAAAACCAGAGTAAACAGCATCAGGATTTTAGCCGTCTATAACGGTTATTGATAAAATATCGAACCAAACTCAGACAGTCTCGCTTCAGGCCGTCTGAACACACATTATTACAAGGTAAGTCATGAAAATCTACAATATGGTAGAGGCTTGTCGGTTTCTTTTTCGGCTAATACTGGCAACAGATAGGTATTGCTTGTATTTTGTTCTTTCTTGGAACCAAGGCAACCAAAAACGTTTTCAAAGAGCTGACTCAGCCTCAAACAAAGCGAAGAACCTGAAATCCTGAAAACCCTCAGGACAGCAGAGAAACGCCCAGTTATCGACACTTCATCTACCCAAGCAGATGAAGAAAAAGCCAAAGCAGAAAAAGAAGCGGTAGAGAAAGAAGCAAAATCTAAAGAAGAGGCTGAAAAGCTGCCAAAGAAGCTGAAGAAAAAGCCTGCATGAAAAAGAAGCTCAGGAAAAAGCCGAACAAGCAGAACGAAGCTAAAGAAAAGCGAGAAAGCCGCATGCTGATAAAGCCGAACGCGAAGCTAAAGAAAAGCTGAAAAAGCCGCCGCCGAACAAGCTGAACGTGAAGCCAAAGAAAGAGCAGACAAAACTGCTGCCGATAAAGCCGAACGCGAAGCCAAAAGAAAAGCTGCAAAAGCTGAAGCAGAAAAAGAAGCTGCCAAGAAAACTGCCGAGAAAAAGCTGAGTTAGGAGAAAAACGCGCAGAAAAAGAAGCTAGCGATAAAGTTACTAAAGACAAAAAGCAGCTGACCAGCTGACTCGCCAAACAAAAAGAGCGTGCCGAGCGCAAATTGGCTGAGAAAAAGCGGCTGAAGCCAAAAAGCAAACAAGCCGACACCCGAACAAATCCTCAACAGCGGCAGCATCGAAAAGCACGTAAAGCAGCAAACATCTCTGCAACAAAAAGAAAGCAGCAACTCTGTAAGCAAACAGTCATCAGAAAGCGACAGCTGCCAACAGCGGTAAAAAGCCTTCCCGCAACTCGGTTCATATGCAGACCGCTCCAGCGCAGACTCACTAAACGTGCACAAAACTGGCTATTTTAGGTGTTTCTTCCAGAGTGGTTGAACCGCAAAACGGCGACAAAAACCATTTACCGAGTTCAGCAACACCATGCCGCAGGAAGCCGCTGCAGTAAAACCGCAAAAACCCGCAAGGCCATAACATCAACAGCTTGATTCGTTCTGAGCTAATGGAATCACTGATGAAGCAGCGTATAAACAAAATCTATTGCCGCACTCAGCCTGAGCCTCGCTCAGCCCTGAGTGCGCAAGCTGCTACCGAGGGCGTGGACTATACTGTCCTCAGTCGCTCTATTCTGCAGCAACAAGCTGGAAAAATTGAAGTACTTGAGTTTTTCGGCTATCTCTGCGTCCATTGTACCATCTCGATCCAGTTTGTTGCAATATAGACAAAAACCTTTGCTAAAGATAGTTTCCCTCACGGACAGAACACGTCGTTTGATGCCTGAAATGTTAGGGCTCGGCCAAAGTAGCCGCTGCCGTCAATCTTTCAGGTTTGAAAATATCTGTCAATCCAGTCATCTTCAAAGCAGTTTACGAACAAAAATCAACTCGACTGATACCAATGTGTTCCGATCATGGGTCGGTAAACAGACGAGTTTTTGACAGTCAAAAACTGCTTCAAGCCTATAACAGTCCTCAGTGTTGCCGATCGGCTACGTAAAAATGCAGCAATTGACGGAAACTTATCGAATTGAAAACACCAACTGTCATCGTTTGGTGGTAAATACAAAGTCAATTTCAACGGCACCGACTCGAAAGCTTTAGTAGGAAACCATAGACGAGCTCCATCGTCAAAAGTCCGCCGCGAACAATCCCTCAAAACCACTTTTAACTAATCAATAAAGAAAGACGGCCTCAAGGCCGTCTGAAAACTGTAGACATTCTGATTTTATTCAAAGCACTTATTCTCGGTGTTATCGAAGGTTTAACCGAGTTTCTCCTCATTTCCAGTACCGATCACTTGATTGGGCCCGGTAACTTAATGAACTTTCAAAGCAACGGAAAAGCATGGTGAAATGCTATCCAGCTCGGTGCCGTATTAGCCGTCGTATCGAATACCGCCAACGATTTTACCCATATCATAAAAGGACTCGCAAAGAACGACAGCCAATCGTTTGTGAGTGAATTTACGGCTGACTGCCTTTCATACCTGCCGTATCAGTGGGTCTATTATTCAGCAAAACAAATTAAATTACACCTTTTTCAACCCAATTACTAGCAGCTACCATGCTGGTACCGTGGCTTCTTCATTTTATGGCGTACGCCGGCAACAGCCAAAACCTAAAGTCAATCATGTAGATGATATGCGCCCAATCGACGCATTTGTTGTGATGCCCAAATTTGCGCCTTATCCCTGGTCACATCACGTTCAGGTAAAACGTCACTGGCGGTGGTATGTGGGGGCTGAACAAACAGCTACCGACTTTCTCATTCTTCCTTGCCGTGCTGATGATGATTGCGGCAACAGGTTACGACATCTCAAAACGCCAGACTCTTTTTACCTTGCATGTCGGACAAATTACTATCGGTTTTATCGCAGCGCTTTATCATTTACAGTCAAAAAGCTTTGTTGAAATTTGTCTCCAGTAAAACTATGTGCTGCCTTACTACCGCATCGTATTTGTGGTCTGATTCTCCTTACTTGGATGTTGGCTGGGTCAGCTGGAGTGAACAACCCTCTCTCTAAAGGACGTGTCCTGCGCGTCTTTTGCCTCTCTTTATCCCTTCAGACGATTCACCCTATGCGCCAAAATGGTTTACACTCCGCATCATTGCTCTAAATATCTCCTCACCGTCCGTGTACAGCTTCCCTCACCTTCATCTTCCCGCACACTAGCCGTCAACGACCTCGTTCTGTTGTACTACTCGGCCCGCCTCCTGTCCAGAGCCACCGCTCTTCAGGGTAAACTCCTCCTCCAGGATCCCCTTAGCCTGACCGTTCATCCGAATGCAGAAACCGCCCGGCCTCCTCACTGAGCAGCTCCGGCCACTTCGTCGACGTCAGCTTAAAGCTGCCCTTTTCGCACAGAACTGCTCCATAAAGCGCGCATTTTTCAGCAGGCGGCATGAGCCGCACGTGTTGGCCGAACGGACCGATAGGCAGTCACATGCCGTCGCCAATATCGGAAACCAGCAGTATTACACCAACAGCTGTATCAAGGAGTAGCCCCTCTGACAGCTGCCCTATCTGGCTTTTCCGTCAAATGCTAGTACATATCTTTCTTCCCTTTATCTTTATCTTTGTATCCCTATCCGACAGGAGGCACCTTATCCGTTTGTCCTTTTTCACTCAATGAAAGCCCCATTGGTCCAAGTCTTCATTGACTGTTTAAAGTTAAAGCCGCTCATCAACCCGAACTGCAACGGTTCAGCCGCCTGGGCGGCATATACGGCACAAAACGTCCGTCAGGCTTATCACGCAGGTGGCCGGCCTTAGGCGCGGCAGAGTCGTCGCTCGCCTTTTAACTTGTTCAGCACCGCATCACCGATGCCCTTCACGTTTTTCAGCCCTCCACCACGAACGCACCGTTCGACGGTATTCTGCTAATCGATTTTCGCCCTAGCGGGACCGATACCCGCAAAGCCTCCAGTTCGGCAGAAGACGCGGGTATTGATATTCACGGCGCCATGAGAATGCTGCACAGACGGCGGCAAATGCATCCAAATAAAACCTCTTCATCAGATCCCATAAGACATTTGATTGAATCCAGTCTGTGTGCTTCACTGAATGGTTTTGTCCACTTGTAAACACTGCCGTCACATACGCGCAGATAGGGCAACAGCTCATACGCACAAATGCTTACGACATATTAACGCAACATCGTCGATTTTCGATATTCTAAACAGTTAACCATAACTTTCAGACTTTTTGTTCAAGAATAAATGAGTTGTCAATCCTTTTAGAATAAAGCAGCACGAATACTATGAATACGGAATAGGTACTGTGGGTCATCAATATCCGCACCCATTACTCTACCTCCCATCGTCAAACCGACAGAACGACAGGAGAGGAAAAGCCCGACACTCAGTTTGTGCCAATAGGTGTATGGCTGACCCACTACGGAAGAACCAGCATCATCATCGGCGCTGAGTCGTTTCACGGTCCTGTTCGATGGGAAGGCGTGGACCAACTCGCATGGCTGCCAAACTTAAACTGTTACAAATCGGTAAAGCCTTAATCAATTATTTGCGATGACTGAATCAGTCAGGTGCTTTATCTTTTGAAGTTCTTCAAATGACAGAGTCATTTCCCTCACGAGCAGACTAGTCATGCGTTTAGCGCGCTCCACACCCGCACCACAATCCAATCTCGAAACGACCATGGTTAAACCACTAGGAAACCATCTTCTGGAGAGTTTTGCGCCAGATGCTTTGCTCGCGCTTATCTCTTTCCGAACTTAGCTACCCGGCTATGCGGAACTGCGTTACAACCGAGACACCAGAGGTTCGTCCACTCTGGTCCTCTCGTACTAGGAGCAGCCCCGCCAAACTTCCAACGCCCACTGCAGATAGGGACCAAAACCGTCTCACGACGTTTTAAACCCCAGCTCACGTACCACTTTTAAATGGCGAACAGCCATACCCCTTGGGACCGACTAGCATCAGTATGATGGCCGACATCGAGGTAGCCAAACCCGCCGTCGATATGGTCTCTGCGGAATCAGCCTGTTATCCCCTGGAGTACCTTTTATCCGTTGAGCGATGCTCCTTCCATAAAGAACCACTGGATCACTTATGTCCTTGTTGCAAATCTGCTCTGACTTGTTGTCTGCGAGTTGCTACCTGTGCTGCACTATCAGTCCGATTTTGACCGACCTAGGTAACCCTGAAACCTCTGTTACTCTTTTGGGAGGAGACCGCCCCAGTCACGACATGCTCTACTATGTATCGGTCCCCTGACCCGGATTACGGGTCTAAGTTAGAACCTCAAAGACACCAGGTGAGATTTCATGACGGCTCCACAGAGACTGGCGTCTGCTTCAAAGCCTCCCACCTATCCTACACAAGTGACTTCAAAGTCCAATGCAAAAGCTACAGTAAAGGTTCACGGGTCTTTCCGTTCAGCAGCGGGTAGATTGCACTCACAACCACTCTAACTGCTGCGAGTCTCAGGAGGAGACAGTGCAAATATCGTTACGCTATTCGTGCGGGTCGGAACTACCTAGCACGCGAATTTGCCACCTTAGAACTGTTATACGGCTGCTTATCTGCGTCGATCCGATGCTTGCACATCTCTCAATTAACCTTCCAGCCAGCAGGTGCGTCACACCCTCATACGTCCACGTCGCAGAGTGTTGTGCTTTTTAAATCAATGCAGCCACCCATTCTCTGCGACCCCTCCAGGGCTATACGGAGCAAAGTCCTAACCTTAGAGGGCATACCTTCTCCCAGTTAGCGGTATCAATTTGCTGAGTTCCTTCTCCAGTTCTCTCATGCCTTTAGAATTCCCTATCCCGCCCACGTGTGTCGGTTTGCGGCACGGTTCAATTCAAACCGAAGCTTAGTGGTTTTCCCAGCGTGGTATCGGTTACTTCTGTCCGTAGCAGCTCGTCATCACTCTTTCGGTGCTTAAGAAGACCCGGATTTGCTTAAGTCTTCACACTTACTCCAACAAGTTCGTTCGAACACTCAATCTCTCCGTCCCCACATCGGGACTTTGAACTAAGCACAGAAGATGAACCTGTTTCCATCGACTCACGCATTTCGCCTCGCCCTTTAGCCGACTCTACCCGCCGAGTTGAAGCTTGGTTTTCGAGACTGGTTTTTCACCACGCTTTATCGCTACCATGTCACATTCGCACTTGATACCTCCAGCACACTTTTACAATGCACCTTCATCGGCCTCACAGAACGCTTCCTCTACCATGCGCAAACCTGGCATCCGCAGCTTCGGTTATAGATTTGAGCCCTGTTACATCTTCCGCGCAGGACGACCTGACCAGTGAGCTATTACGCTTTTAAAATGATGGTGGCTGCGTCAACATCATGGTGGCTGCTGCTTCCCACTTCGTTTACCACTTAATCTATCATTTGGGACCTTAGCTGGCGGTCTGTTGTCCTCTTTGACAACGGACGTTAGCACCTGCTGTCTGTCTCCCGAGGAACCACTTGATGGTATTCTTAGTTTGCCATGGCTGGTGTGCTGCAATAACCCCCAGCTACAACAGTGTGCTTTTACCCCCATCAGTGTCCTGTTTCGAGGCACTACCTAAATAGTCAGGGAGAACCAGCTATCTCCGAGTTTGTTTAGCTCTTTCACCCCTATCCACAGCTCATCCTCGCATTTTGCAACATGCGTGGTTCGGTCCTCCAGTACCCGGTTACGGCACCTTCAACCTCGCCATGGATAGATTACCACTGGTTTCTGGGTTCACACCCAGCAACTGTTCGCCCTTATTAAGACTCTCGCCACGCCTCTATTCGGTTAAGCTCGCTACTGAATGTAAAAGCCGTTGACCCATTATACGGGTACATGCACGCCACCAAGCGGGTGCTCCCACTGTGTGTGTATGCATCAGGTTTCAGGTTCTATTTCACCCCTCCCGGGGTTCTTTCTGCCTTTCCTCACGGTACTGGTCTCACTATCGGTCGATGATGAGCATTTAGTCTGAGGATGGTCCCATATTCAGACAGGATTTCACGTGTCCCGCCCCTACTTTTCGTACGCTTAGTACCACTATTGAGATTTCCAAATACGGACCATCACCCACTATGGTCAAGCTTCCCAGCTTGTTCTTCTATCTCGACAGTTATTCGGCTGCACAGGCTCTCCGCGTTGCTCGCCACTACTTGGTGGAATCTCGTTGATTTCTTTCCGGGTACTTAGATGGTCTCAGTTCTCCGGGTTCGCTCGCTTATCCTAAGGTATTCGATAAGGATACTCTACGAGGCGGGTCTCCCATTCGGACATCGCGGATCATAGCTGTATTGCCAGCTCCCCCACGCTTTTCGCAGGCTTACACGTCCTTCGTCGCCTATCATCGCCAAGGCATCCACCTGATGCACTTATTCACTTGACTCTATCATTTCAAGAACCTTTTGACTTCGTTTGGCTCACCTGTTGACATCAGGGAAAATAAACTTGAAATTCTACTTTGATAAAGCTTACTGCTTTTGTTGTGTCTTAATCCTGCCTTTTTGTGTTTCAGGATTGTCGATACATCATCACCCAAATACTGTGTTTGTTTCCTTTTTCTTGCGAGAGATTTTTCATCCTTTGTAAAGAACAAAATCAAAACAAACTCTAAGTGTTTGTTGATTTTCGGCTTTCCACTGTTGAGAAGATCGATGCGTCGATATTTTCACTTTCGCAACAAAATCGTTGCTGGCGATAGCAGGCCTTCATTTGGTGTAAAGTCTCGGGAGGCAAACGATCGAACTGATGACCCCTCGCTTGCGTAAAAGCAGGTGCTCACCAACTGAGCCATGCCCCGTTCTTGTGGGTCTGAGACGGAATCTCTCGACCCCACGCTTATCAAGGTGTGCTCTGAACCAGCTGAGCTACAAAACCCGATTCTAAGCGAATCTTGTCTCACCTGCTTCTCTTCCGCATCTTTTGACAGCCACTGATATGTGAATGCATCAGGCCCTTTCTTTCTCTCAGAAAGTGAGGGTGATCCCAGCCGCAGGTCTCCCCACGGCTACGTTCGCAGAGCATGACTTCACCCAGTCATGAAGCATACGTGTAAGCGTCTTGCGGTTACCCCTACTACTTGGTATCCCCACTCCCATGGTGACGGGCAGTGTGTACAAGACCCGAACGTATTCACTGCAGTATGCTGACCTGCGATTACCAGCGATTCCGACTTCATGCACTGGAGTTGCAGAGTGCAATCCGGACTACGATTTGCTTTTGTGAGATTGGCTCCACCTCGCGGCTTGGCTACCTCTGTACCGACCATTGTATGACGTGTGAAGCCCTGGTCATAAGGCCAGTGAGGACTTGACGTCCCTCAATCTTCCTCCGGTTTTGTCACTTACAGTCTCATTGCGCCCAACTAAATGATGGCAACTAATGACAAGTGGTTGCGCCTGTTGCGGACTTAACCCAACATCCACGACGACACGAGCTGACGACAGCCATGCAGCACCTGTGTCATGGCTCCCGGAAGGCACTCCTCCGTCTCTGGAGGATTCCGTACACGTCAAGACCAGGTAAGGTTCTTCGCGTTGCATCGAATTAATCACATCATCCACCGCTTGTGCGTCCCCGTCAATTCCTTTGAGTTTTAATTTGCGACCGTATCTCCCCAGGCGGTCGATTTCACGCGCGAGTGCGCTACTAGGGCAACTGTTGCCCAACAGCCAATTGACATCGTTTAGGGCGTGGACCACCAGGGTATCTAATCCCGTTTGCTACCCACGCTTTCGAGCATGAACGTCGTTATCCCAGGAGGCTGGCTCGGCATCGGTATGCGTATTCCCTCCACATTCTTCACGCATTTCACCATACACGTGAATTCCTACCTCCTCTGACACACCTAGTCACCCAGTTCAGAACGCAGTTCCCCAGGTTGAGCCCGGGGATTTCATGAGATCCTGCTTAAGTAACCGTCTGCGCTCGCTTTACGCCCAGTACTCCGATTAACGCTCGCACCTTACGTACACCGCGGCTGCTGCACGTGAGTTAGTTTGCTGGCTGGCTCTTTCAGGTACCCGTCATCAGCTATTGATATTAGCAACAGCCTTTCTTTTCCTGACAAAAAGTCCTTTTACAACCCGAAGGCCTTCAGACACGCGGCATGGCTGGATCAGGCTTGCGCCCATTGTCCAAAATTCCCCACTGCTGCTCCTCGTAGGAGTCTGGGCCTGTTCCCAGTCCCAGTGGCGGATCATCCTCTCAGACCCGCTACTGATCGTCGCCTTGCAGGCCTTTTACCCCACCAACTAGCTAATCAGATATCGCCGTCTGAATAACGCGGCCCGGAAAGGTCCCCTGCTTTCTCCCCTCAGAGAGAATACGTGGTATTAGCTAGTCTTTCGATTAGTTATCCCCATTACCGGCACGTTCCGACATATTACTCACCCATTGCCACTGCCACCCAAGAAGCAAGCTTCTGTGCTGCCGTCCGACTTGCATGTGCCATGCCGCCAGCGTTCAATCTGAGCCAGGATCAAACTCTTATGTTCAATCTCTAACTATAACTTTGGTCTGTTTCAAAGAAACCGACAGGACAAATGTCTAAAAGCATCATCTTTGTCTGTTTCAAACAGTGTGAGGCCCAATGCACTCTACACTTATCGGTAATCTGTAAAGAGCGACTGAATTATACAGCACATTTAGCAAATGTCAACTAGCCTTATCGAAAATTCGAATCCAACTGTAAGAGTACTGTTCGTTTCGTTTCTCTTCACCGCGCCGGGTGTTAAGAACCTGAACTATACGCCCCATCACGAAAACCAGTCAACACTCTTTCTCTGGAAATTATTATTTTTAGAAATTCAACCACTCTCGTGTTTTAACAGGGTTTTATTTGATACACTCCAACAACTCTTCCTAGATCTATCCATACATACAAAATATTGAATAAAGGCCGTCTGAACGGTGTCTTTCAGACGGGCTCTTTGAATTTGACCTCAAGCTTTCAATTTCTGTATTGTTGGCGCTTGTGGTATGATGTTTTCTTTGATTCTTTTATATCAGCCTCCTGAGTTTGCATGGCTGTCTGTCTATACCAGTGTTTCCGACGCTCACAAATGCGTGATTTCTCACTGCAATATGATTTGGGGAGATTTTGTTTCTTTGCAGGGATTGCACGAATTACTCGTCAGTACTATTTTCTTTTTGACCACTTCAACCTACTCGTTGCGTGGTCATTGGGACTGTTTTGGATGTTTTCGAAACTGATGAACTGGCCTTTCTTTTCAGAAACTCAAACCAGCATTTGAGTCTGAATGGTGTATGCCTGCCGCCGCTCCGATTGCTCAGCAGATGGCGGACTGCATTCGAGATTTGGCCGGAAAACCGGTACTTTTGTTTGCAACCGTTTGACGTCTGTACGGCTATTTTCACGAAATTGAGGCACGTTTCGGAAGACGTTGATAAGCACAGACTGATGGCCTACAGATGTTTCCTCTCCTTTACACATGATCCCGTTGCGATGGTTGGTGGCATTGATGCCCACAGAAGGTTGCCCTGGCTCGATAGCGAAGATGCAAACTGCTGCAAGCTGAAATTAAGCGCTGATGAAAATCTTGAGAAACATTTGCCTTCCGGTATTATCCATGCTGATTTATTTAAAGACAACAATTGCCGAATGGAGAGATGTAGTTTCGGCTTCATCGATTTTGAGGCTGCGTGCACATGTAATGTCCATGTGGTCACTGGCTATTGCAGCTGATCGACTGGGCGGACAGCTGTACACAATTAGACCCTCGTTTGCGATGCTTAATCCATGGCTATGAAAGCGTGCGTCCTTTATCTGATGAAGAACGCATATTTCCTTTACTGCACAAAGAGCCGGATGTATCCGCTTTCTGGCATCGTGCACTGACTGGATTTCCATTTCCTCAATCAGCGGTAGCGAAATGACGTTTGATCAAAGATCCGAAATGCAGCATTAGAGATTCGTTATTGAGTCTTTATATTATATAGATAAAAGGCCGTCTGAAATGGGGACGGCCTTTTTATCTAATGCTCCCCGTTGGAGCTGTTAAAATGGCAGGTCTTGCCAGCCAAATAATGGGGATCATGCGCGATGAATAAGGATACTGCCTGCCAAGAAGATTTCAGCTGGAGTTTACACAACAAGTTTCCTGTTGGGAAATGGCACTATTTTATCGCAGCCAGCTGTGGTCATTTTGCTCAGGCCATCGCCATCAAGTGCCTCGAATAGATTAGTTGTTGACTGAGGACACGAATTAATATGCCCGGTCGCTGAGTATGGTGCAGCAGCGTCGCGTCGTTCCCATCACGGTGCTGACAACGGATACCCGACACCGCCCATACAAACAACGCACACGCAAGAAGCTAGACAGGCTACGGGCTGGAGGCAATTTCTGATCGCCTTCTGCGCGAGCAGCGCATGATCAGTCGTGTCAAAGGCAGGAAGAACATGGCGACGCCTAAACCCTCGCCAAAATTGCGGCCAAACGATCGTTGCTCGGCATCCATACTTAAGATAGAAATCTGTTCAAGCCAATGGAAATGTGTAGGCAAACACCAAGAAGCTGGCACTGACGAACAAGCGCACATCGACGGATAGCCAAACTCACCGACAATCGGCGACAGAATAATCGGCAAAAACCCACCGCATGCAGCAGCCAAAACTTCACCTGGCAGTAGCGGTATAGCCGAGATTTCGATTGCAACACCACCAGGCAGCAGGGCCACGTGTACCCATATACACGCATGAAGCGCAAGGACGCGCAAACTAACGCCTATCAGGTAAAGTTTCTATTTCTTCTAAACAATGACAAATCGACACTCGGGTATTTCGCCCAGCTCCCAAACAATAAAATAGTTAGGAAACACCAGTGCCGTGGTAACGCCCAAAACGATACACCTCCTGAGGCAAAACCAATCCAACTGCCTCTATCAAGCATCACTTGTAAATGCGCGCCGATACCGGACAATCATCACGTCAGCTCCGACATAATCAATCGGCGTCCTGACGATTTCTGGGTTTCAGTGTCTAAGCTGCGTTTCCCAAGCAATGGAGGCGGAGAAACGACTGGGATATATTGATAAGAGAAATCTCATCCCTAATGCCAGTTGTCCGAAATCCAAACCGCCCAGGAATCGGTCCTAACATTAGGCGTCGACAACAGTCATCGCCCATAAAGCCAATGCCAATGTTCGTTTTTCAGGCGCGGATAGGAAGCCACTCAGTGTTACTGGATATGGGAATCCGTGCGTCTGGCGATAAAGCCTTTGCGTCACTCTCGGAAAACTAAACGCTTGAAGATGTATGCGCGATACCGCACTACGCCATGACGTTGGCTGACAAAACCAATCACGGCAGCAATAGTATTTTAACCTCGCCACCCGGTGGCAGCTCACTAGACGGAAATGGCAATTGGCCAGCGGCAAATGAGGTGACCACCCATGCTGCAGGTGGTCGCTGCGCCCAATCCTGCGATAAACCCCAGACGGCGACGTTGGCGATGGTGCTGTCCAAGACTTCCATAAACTACGGCGCTGAGCGCCAGTCGCCAACACCCAGCTTAAACCCTTGTACCTATGGATAATTCGCTACTTTAAATCGAGGTAAGACAACCGCCAAAAGCGGTCGACTGGAAGAGACTCGATTACTTTTGACGTGCCTGAGCCTCAATAAAAAGACCCAGTGCCGCCTGAAAAGTGACTATTTTTCGCAGTGCTGCTCCAAAGATTTTACCTGACTAAAGCGACTGGTGGCTTTCCAGTCCACACTTTCCGTTTCCGGCAGCGCAGTATTTTCTGTCTCCTTGCTTCGGCAGTCATGGCTTTCATCTCCGCTACCCTTTCTCGGCAACATCAACTTTAACAGTCACCCGACAAACCGACACGGAGCGGATTTTGCAATTTTTGAAGCATCCAAACTCATCGCGCAGTTCTAAGACACGTTGGTACTGACCTTTCATCCAGCCGCTCTAGCTGCATTTTGCAGCCGGTGACATCAATGAGGAACGCACTGCCCGTACTCTGCCGAGCCAAACCCATGACCTTGCCATGGTAAACTCATTTTACTGCCGTGCCAACCGGCTGGCATTTGCAACAGGCTGGCTGATTTTCATTTTACGCAGTTGCGATTCTTGTAAAGCTGGCATCCACCTGCACAATTCAGAGACAGAGGCACAACGGCCATCATCGGCGGCGCGCGCATGAGATATGCCGGGCCGACTTGGACATTGCAGGTCGGCAATTTGGCGGCTGATCGGCGAACGGATTTTGCGTACGTTGCAGATCCAGCCAAGCCGTCTTTTGATGTGGCTGACGCCGTCTGAACCGCTACCGTTGGCGCAGCGGAACATTGGCTGCCCAATGCTGCCTGAGCAGAAACTTCTCTCGCCCCAACCGCTTTCTCAATCGCCAGCCCGAGCCTCGAACCACAGCGCGGCGCGTGCACGGCTGAGTTCTTCGCCAGAAACCGGTCCGCACCCGCCAGATCTGCGGCGGCGCAAACTCGGCTTGCGCACGGGCCAGATCGCTTTTGCGCAACAATACTTGCGCTTTCGGCTTTTGAAACTGACCGCCGCGGTTTCATTGTTTATTTTGACGGATGGCCTGAATCAATTCATTTTTGCGCGCGATCGTATGCCAGCCGGAAAATCGCTACGTCATCCAAAGCCACCAAAACATCGCCTCACGACATCCGTGTCGCCGCCACATGACTTTGCAGCACGTGTGCCGTTCACCTGCGGCGTAATCATCACCAGATGACGGCTGTACTACATAAGCATCTTTCCGTTTCTTCTTCATGCTAAACAGTGGGAAATACGCCAGCGAATCCGGCCGCCGTAATAAGTCAGAAGTGTAAACATGAGCAACCAAATTGCGTTTGCGATGACGTCTTAGCGCCGGAAGCGGCTACTTTCAAGGTTTCTTTTGACATTATCTCTGATTGAGTATCCATCAGTCCCAACTGATTCTGTGACCGCGCGCATAACGATATCGTTGGTCTCGCCCAGGCTGCTGGCTCCCAATTCGTCCCAATACGGGTATTTAACGTGTTATGGGCATCTTATAGTTGTACCCGGTCATTACAACACTTTTCCAGTAAATGCCGTAAATATGTATAAAAGGCTGTCTCTAGCTCATTAGACGGCCTGCTGTTTGGCCAATAAAACGTCGGTTTTTATTTTAATTTAAAGCCCAGTCAAATGGGATTAATTCTGCTGTCGATATTCTGTATGGTATTGAATCAGCTGGACATTTTCGTACGCAGCTCGGTCTTTGTTTTGCAAAGCAGTCGCCGTTATCCAAGCCGTACCGAACGCGCCCCGGTATTTTGCACAGATTTATCTTACCAATTCATCTTGTTCAAGTATCTTGTCGGCTTTTCAGGCTTTGATAGTCCACGTGACAGCATCTGCTGCCGCATGCATGGCGTCTGCGTCAGCCGTCGTACACGGGTAACCTGCTTCAAGAGACATGCGCGTTTGTCATTAATTTGATTGCAGCAAGCGCTGGAAGTAAATAATGGCAGATTTAAAGGAACAATGCCCAAATATAATGGATGTCCGCGAATCGATTGAACGTATCAATATGCGCGCCCCACAAAACTTAACCCAAGGTCTGGATAAACCGTCAAGGATTCGACTATTATGCCATTTCTCAAGCAAGGCTTTTGTGCTGACATTGGCGGGGCCGTTGGTGCAGTCCGTCAATACGGTTAACCCGCACACGTACAGCGGCTTAGCTTTTCGGAACTCCGCTCATTTAATGCGCTCGGCACGGCTTATCAATACCGGGCGACTGTTGCGGGGATTTTCTCGTTTTCTGAGTCCATGCCGATTTTCAAGTTTTCACCAAGGTTGCGCCATTTCCAGAGCGTGCAACGCATCAGCAGGAGCCAGCTGCGCTTAACGCGTTGTTGTCAGCTCTAACACGCGTTTAACCGCCAACTCTATGCGCATCCAGCAGCGCCAGTTGTTCTGTCGCCATCTGCTACGCAAAATATTGGGCGGTACCAGTGAGCTTGAAATGGTGATGTGCTGCGCCTCACACCGCCGCCTGGCTTTTTCCTCAAACATGACCTGCTCTCGGTTTTACCCGGAAACAAAACCAAGCTGCCTTTGCAAGGCTGCGTGTCTGCTAAAACCATGTATGGTTTAGGTAACAGACTATACCATTGAGGTTTGGGTAGACAAGCCCAGACCTGTAAATGCCTTGCCGATTCAGGTTTATATTTGCGCCCCATAACTCCCAGCTGCGCCTGAGCCTGCTCAAACCTTGCTTTGACGACACGCAGGTGGGATGCCCAATATGGGCCAAATCAAACGGTTTAATTTTTGATCTTCCGCTTCATCCACCAGCCGTCTTGGGCAGTAGCGGCAGATTGGCCTTGCGCCGGATAGATAGGCTGTTGTCTCATCCAAAGGCGACTGTTTGCCAGGCGGCGCAATACGCCATGGCCAGCGAAACTGGTGGCAACGCATACGCTTGACTTTGACCAAACCAATTTGCTACAGACCTGCGGTGTGCCTGCCGCAGACCATCAGCCGTCTGTTGTCAATTGCCCAAACGGTTCCAACAGCTTACCCAACAGGTGCTGCAGCGTATCATAACTCTCTTTCGTGGAATCCTCCCACGCCCACGCTCTGACGGGCACCGCGCCATATCGCGGATGGTCCACCACAACACCAGCACAATCTGACGGCGGTCTTTTTGATTGATGAATGCGCCCGTCCATATCACGTCCGACAGGCGTGTGGCACTGGTGCGCGTCAAGCCCATCAGGTCGCTCGAGCGCGAAGGCAGGATTTCGCTGCGTCACGGCTGACAAAACCGCCATCAGGGTAAAACCACAGGTTTCTCATTGACGCCGAACGCTTGCGTCATTCAACATGGCTGCTCAAACGTTCGGTTACGGCCGTCGCGCAACATACGGGATACTTGGTTTCTGCTGCTCGGGAAATTTGAGGCAGTCGGTAGAAAGCAAAATGCGTTGTATTGACTAATTCGGTTTGTGGAAAACCTATAAATTCCTTCTCTTTCTGAGTGAATTATTTTTATCCGATACCAATCAGAATAAAATATGATGTGATACTTACTTTAAGATACCACTACTTACTTAAGACGTTATACTAATTCAGATGATTATTTTAGTGTGGCGAAAAATCCGATAATCGGTCAGCATGGATCCACTAAACGGATTTTTCTATGCTTAAACTGTGAAAAATCGATTCTAGGCCACGTCTGAAACCTTGATTTCATCTTTCAGACGGCTGATGACAGATTGAAAATAGCTTTTCCGATGAAAACCGGATGCAAACCATGAACACTTCCGCCTTCTTCCATATCACCTTATCGGCGCCGGTTTAACTCGGCGGTTCGTTCATGCTCGACCTCAAACGCTTTGGGGCTGGTGCAAAGCGTTACCGGCGATCGACACCAATGCCGACAACCCTCAATTACAGCGCTCGACTGCGGCATCATCGACCATGCCTATCCGAATATTTGCGTCGAAAGCATCGGCTATGCTGATTTGGTTTTGATTGCCACGCCTGTCTCCGTCCCTGCCTGACGTATGCCGCGACATCAAGCCTTTCTTAAAAGATACCGCCTGCGTTTCCGATGTCGGCAGCACCAAACACCGGCACTCGATGCCTTCCGCACCACTTTCATCCGACCGCCTCGCCGCAATGTTTTGCTGCCCACCCGATTGCCGCCGCTCGATCAAAGCGGCGAAAACCGCGTTGCGGTTTGTTTCAAAACAGCCGCCTGATCATTACGTCACACGGCCAAGAGGCTTCAGACGGCCCTGAGACGGCTGAAAAGCCTGTGGCAGGCGGTTGGTTCTGCAAATTCTCGACCATGAGCGCCGAAGAACACGACAATACTTTTTGCCGCTGTTTCACTCTGCTGCACTTGACCGCCTTTTGCCTATGTCCACGCTTTGTTCGACCATCCGCACGGCAAAGACTATCTCCTTATGCCGCCACCGGCTTTCGCGACTTTACCCGCATTGCCTCCAGCCATCCCTGCCGTCTGACAGACATCTGCCTGGCCAACCGCCCTGCCCTGCTCAAACTGACCAGCGATTTGAAAGAACAATTATCCAAATTGGAACAGCTCCTTTCAGACGGCAACAAAACCGAGCTTTACCGCTATTTTGAAGAAGCCGCACAAATGCGTAATGACTGGCTGAAAAACCGTTAAACCTGTTTTCAGACGGCCTGATGCCCTTCTCGGCTACCTTCATCACATAGGGCATCTGTTTAGATGCCCTTTTTGATTTCTTACGACTTCAACGTTTCACTCAGTCTTTCAAACGGAACTCAGCCGCTCTGGCGTGCGCGGTCAAGCTTTTCGCCATGTGCCAACACGCTGGCGGTTTTGCCCAACTTCTGCGCGCCTTGTTCTGAAACCTGAATCAGACTGGAGCGTTTTTGGAAATCATATGTTCCCAAAGGAGAAGAGAAACGCGCCGTGCGGCTGGTCGGCAAAACGTGGTTGGGGCCTGCGCAATAGTCGCCAAGGCTTTCACTGGTATAGCGTCCCATGAAAAATCAGCGCCGGCGTGGCGGATTTTTCGCCCACCTTGCGGATTTCTCGACCGACAGTTCTAAGTGCTCTGGAGAAATATAGTTGGCGATTTCGCAGGCTTCGTCCAAATCTTTAGCCAAAATCATTGCGCCTCGGTTGCCCAATGAAGCTTCAATAATCGCACGGCGCGGCATGGTTTCAATCAGGCGGTTCATGGCCGTCTGAACTTCGTCCAAATACGCTTTTGAGAAGTACCGATTCAAAAATCGCTTGGCAATTTTCATCGTGTTCCGCCTGACTGAACAAAATCCATGGCCACCCAATCGGCAGGCGTCGTGCCATCGGCAATCACCAAAATTTCAGACGGCCCCTGCCACCATATCAATACCGACCACGCCGAACACGCGTCGTCTTTGGCCGCAGCGACAAAAGCATTGCCCGCCGGTAATCTTATCGACTTGAGGCACTGATTCCGTACCATAGGCCAAAGCCGCAACCGCCTGCGCGCCGCCGACCGTAAACACTTTAGTCACACCAGCCACAAAAGCAGCCGCCAGCACGATATCGTTGCGCTCGCCTTTCGGAGTGGGAACGACCATGATGATTTCTTTCACGCCGGCAACGTGGGCAGGCATGGCGTTCATGATGACGGAACTCGGATAAGCGGCTTTCACCGCCCGGAACATAAATACCGACACGGTCAAGCGGCGTAATCTGTTGGCCCAAAAGCGTGCCGTCTTCGTCTTCGTACGTCCACGACTCCATTTTTTGGTGTTTATGGTAGCTTTCTACCCGTCTCGCGGCCGTTTTTAAGGCCGTCTGAATGTTTTCGGGCAAACGCTCAAACGCAGACTGCAAATCGTCTTGCGTCAGGATTAAATCGTCGATGGTTTGTGCGGATGTACCGTCAAAGCGGTTGGTGTATTCAATCAGCGCCGCATCGCCGCGTTTTTGAACATCGGCGCAGATATCGGCAACAATACGGTCGATTTCAGGGTTTTGCGCGGTTTCAAAAGCGAGTAACGCTTTGAGTTCGGCTTGAAAATCAGGGGATTGGGTGTCGAGTTTCTTCATGGTTTGCTCTCTTCCTTGTTTCGTTCCTATTGTTTTCAGACGGCACCAGCCACACACAGGCCGTCTGAACATTATTTTTTCAAAAAACCTTTTTTCTGCAAAAACGCCAACATATGCGGCCGCACAGGATTGCCCAAGGTTTTGGCCAGCGATTCCTTCCAAGGTATCGGACTGCCCTTGCGTAACTCATAATAATCCGCCACTGCCTGATTATAGGCTTCAACCGCATCGGCATTCAGGCTCGGACAAGCATTTTCGGCATAGACCATTTCCTTAGGTAGGCGCGGCTTGAGCGGCGGGTCTTGATCAGGATAACCGAGGCACAATCCCACCAAAGGCACGCAATAATCCGGCAGGTTCAACACATCCGACACTTTTTTGCGCATTATTGCGCAACGCGCCGATATACACGCCGCCCAGCCCAAGCGATTCGGCGGCAAGCAATACGTTTTGCGCCATAATGCCCTGCATCGACCGCACCAATCAGGGTTACTTCCGCCCAATCAATTTGCGCATCGGGAAACATCGCCTTGTGTTTGGAAAAATCGATGCAAAACAATAAAAATTCCGCACAATGGACAATATAAGGTGCGCTTCCAGCCGCTTCATGTATCCCCTGCCTCAGCGCAAGATCCGATACGCGAATGATGGAAACGCATTGCAGGTTGTTGGAAGTCGAAGCCTGCTGTCCGGCGCGAACCAGCGTATCGAGGATTTCATCGGCAATCGGTTCGGAAGTAAACCTGCGGATGGAACGATGGGAAAGAATCGTATCGAGTGTCGGTTTGCTTTGCATCATAACGGGGCTTTCAAACTGGGTTGGCAAACAGGTTTTACCAAAAACTTTTCAGACGGCCTTAGCGGCATTTTCAAATGCCTGAATAATCGGATTCAACAACGCATATTTGGTTTTCAACGCAGCTTTGTTGACCACCAAGCGGCTGGAAATATCAGCCACATGTTCCACAGCTTCCAAACCATTGGCCTTCAATGTATTGCCGCTGGAAACCAAATCGACAATCGCGTCGCTCAAACCGACCAAAGGCGCAAGCTCCATCGATCCGTACAGTTTGATGATGTCCACATGCACACCCTTGCCGGCAAAATGTTCGGCGGCGATGTCGGGATATTTGGTGGCAATCCGCAAGCGGCTGCCGGGTTTGGACGCAGCGGCGTAATCAAAACCTTTTTTAACCGCAACCATCATGCGGCATGAGGCGATGTGCAAATCCAAAGGTTGATATAGGCCATCTCCGCCATGCTCGATCAGCACGTCCTTACCGGCAATACCAAAATCCGCCGCACCATATTGCACATAAGTCGGCACATCGGTCGCGCGTACAATCACCAAACGGATATTGTCATGATTGGTACCAATAATCAGCTTGCGCGATTTTTCTGGCTCTTCCGCAGGCACAATACCGGCGGCGGCCAACAGCGGCAGGGTTTCCTCAAAAATCCGTCCTTTGGATAAAGCAATCGTTAAAAGTGTGTCGGTCATTTTTTCTTTTCCTTTGCCGTATCAAAAGCAAGAAGGCCGTCTGAAATCCACAACCCATTTCAGACGGCCTCAACTACGGTTTTACAATAAAGTTTTCACATCAGCCGCAATCGTTTCCGGCTCGCTGCCATAAGGCGAGAAAATCGCCACTTCGCCGTTTTTATCAATCAAATATGCACCTGAAGAGTGGTCGACCAAATAGTTTTCGCTGTCTTCTTTTTGGTTGACTTTAGCCGATACCACACGGTATTGCTGTTTGATGACAGGCAGGCTTTGATCGCCGGTTGCCGTCAGGCCGATAAAATCAGGGTTGAACTGTTTGGCGTATTTGCCGATTACTTCAGGCGTGTCGCGCTCAGGGTCGATGCTGACAAATACTACTTTCACGTCTTTAGCCTGATCGCCCAATTGTTTTAAAGTGTCGCTGTAAGTCAGCAACTCGGTTGGGCATACGTCAGGACAGTGGGTATAACCGAAAGACAGGATAACCACTTTGCCTTTCAAATCACTCAGGCTGAAAGGTTTGCCGTCGCCATCGGTCAACGTGAAAATCGCCGCCAATGTCTTCTTTGCGCATATCGGTACCACGCGCTTGCACTTTGGCGCAGACTCACCGGAAGCAGCCGGTGCGGCAGAAGCGGCAGGTGTCGAAGAAGCCTCCTTGGCCTCCTCTTTAGGCTGACAAGCAGCCAGAGCAGCCAACGCAAAAGCACTGAGTAAGAAAGTTCGTGTAACGGAAAGCATAAATTTTCTCCAAAACCGTTTCAAATAAATAAGGCCAAACAACCACCCGGCCGGTATAAAAACAAAACATCTTCATATTAACGCGTTTGACACATTAAAATGTAGCCCTTTTTGCAGATAAATACTGCTTTTTTTGTTTTAAAAATCTGCCTTCCATTTAGATAGCCATCAAACGTAAAAAGTTTAATTCATTAAAAATCAAACAAATATAAAAATAATCCAATTTTTTCAATTACTGCTTTACAAGATTCGAGAACTCGCTATAATGACGACTTCTTCGCTAGCCCAGGTGGCGAAATTGGTAGACGCAGGGGACTCAAAATCCCCCGCCGCAAGGTGTGTCGGTTCGAGTCCGACCCTGGGCACTAAATTAAAAAAACCTCTTGATTTAATCAAGAGGTTTTTACTATTTCATCATTTGCAAAAACCTTCTCCTTACTCAAACTGTCAACAATCCACCCACATCAAGCTCAATAAAACTGTTTTTTATTTCTTTAAAATCAAACGATAATCTATTTTTTCACTCCTTAAACGTTAAAAGATGAAAAGATTTTTGTCTTGATTGAACAGTCGGTTTGCGTTATCTTTTCTACTCTTTTTCACAAACTCTGTGTTTCTTTCCAATTGTTTGGATAGTCTGACTGTCATCGTATTCCCTCAATGCGCGTACCCTAAATCGCTGCTTGGCGGAATTGCATTACAGGTGCTGTGGTGAGGCGGATTGTTCCTATTGGTTAGAAACCGCATAAAAGAGGTCAATATGCAATTATCAGGCGCACAAATCATCGTGCAAAGTCTCAAAGCCGAAGGTGTCGAGTATGTATTCGGCTATCCGGGCGGCGCAGTTATCGAAATCTACGATGCCCTTTTCCAACTCAACAAATTCAAGCACATCCTGGTTCGCCACGAGCAGGCCGCCGTACATGCGGCAGATGCCTATGCCCGTGTCAGCGGCAAAGTCGGCGTTGCCTTGGTGACTTCCGGCCCGGGCGTAACCAATGCCCTGACCGGTATCGCCACTGCTTACAGTGACTCTATTCCGTTGGTAGTCATCAGCGGCCAGGTGGGCAACTCCCTTATCGGGACAGACGCATTCCAAGAAGTGGACACAGTCGGCATTACCCGCCCTTGTGTCAAACACAATTTCTTGGTAACCAATATCGCTGAGTTGGCAGACACCATCAAAAAAGCTTTCCAAATCGCCGCAAGCGGCCGTCCTGGGTCCCGTTGTTGTCGATATTCCTAAAGATGTCACCCAAGCAATGGCTAAATTCAGCTATCCGCAAGAAGACATCTTCATCCGCTCTTACCAACCGGTTGTACAAGGCCACATCGGTCAAATCAAAAAAGCCGTACAAATGCTGGCTTCCGCCAAACGCCCTATTGTTTACTTCGGCGGCGGCGTGGTTTTAGGCAATGCCTCTGAGGAAATGACCAAATTCGTCCGCATGATCGGCGCTCCTTGTGCTGGTACATTGATGGGCCTGGGTGCATACCCTTCCAGCGACCGCCAATTCTTGGGCATGCTGGGTATGCACGGCACTTATGAAGCCAACCTCGCCATGCAGAATGCAGACGTTGTACTGGCAATCGGTGCGCGCTTCGATGACCGCGTGATTTCCGTACCATCCAAATTCTTTGAAAAAGCGAAAAAAATTATTCATATCGACGTTGACCCGTCCAGCATTGCCAAACGCGTCAAAGTGGATATCCCGATTGTCGGCGACGTGAAAAACGTATTGTCCGAAATGATTCAATTGTGGGGCAAACAAGAATCTGTACCTGCAGCCGATTCATTGGATAAATGGTGGAAAAGCATTGAAGAATGGCGTTCGCGCAACTGCCTATGGTTTGATAATGAAAGCGAAATCATCAAACCGCAATACGTCATTCAAAAACTGGCCGAAATCACCAATAATTCTGCCATCATTACTTCCGACGTCGGTCAACACCAAATGTTTACCGCCCAATATTACCCATTCGAGCGTCCTCGCCAATGGCTCAATTCCGGCGGTTTAGGCACAATGGGCGTCGGCTTGCCATATGCCATCGGTGCGAAACTGGCTGCTCCTGATCAAGATGTATTCTGTATCACCGGTGAAGGCTCGATTCAGATGAACATCCAAGAGCTGTCCACCTGCTTCCAATACCGCGTTCCGGTTAACATCGTTACCTTGAACAACGGCTACCTCGGCATGGTTCGCCAATGGCAAGAACTTTATTACGGCAACCGTGAATCGGAAACCTATTTCGACTCATTGCCTGATTTTGTCAAACTGGCTGAAGCCTACGGCCATATCGGCATCCGTGTAGACAAGAAATCCGATGTAGAAGGCGCGTTGCTGGAAGCATTAAACCAAAAAGACCGTCTGGTATTCCTCGATTTCTTGACCGACAAGAAACAAAACGTACTGCCTATGGTCGGCAACGGCAAAGGCTTGGACGAGATGGTTCTGCCGCCGCATATGCGCGAAACATTGTCAGCGTAAGGAGAGAAAAATGCGACATATCTTATCTATTCTGATGGAAAACGAATCAGGTGCGATGAGCCGTGTAGTAGGTTTGTTCTCCGCACGCGATTACAACATCGACTCCCTGGCCGTAGCCCCAACCGAAGACAAAACCTTGTCCCGTATGACCATTGTTACCCACGGCGACGAGCACGTCATCGAGCAAATCACCAAACAACTCAACAAACTGATTGAAGTTGTCAAAGTGGTTGACTTGAACGAAAGCCGTTTTGTCGAACGTGAGTTGATGTTGGTAAAAGTCCGCGCCGTCGGCAAAGACCGCGACGAATTCCTGCGATTGACCGAAATCTACCGCGGCAGCGTTATTGATGTAACAGACCGCAGCTACACCATCGAAATCACAGGCTCTACCGAAAAACTCGACTCTTTCCTCGAGACAGTCGGTCGTGCTCAAATTTTGGAAACCGTACGCACAGGCGCAGCCGGCATCGGCCGCGGCGAGCGTATTTTGAAAATTTAACGCTGTATCGTTCAGACGGCCTTTTACTTTCAACAAAGGCCGTCTGAAAAACAGTAGGAGACAAACATGTCAAGCATCCAAATCGTTGCATTAGTTACCGTCAAACCCGAATACACCGAGGCTCTGGCTGCCCAGTTTAAAGAATTGGTCAAAGCCAGCCGTGCAGAAGAAGGCAACATCAGCTACGACCTGCACCAAGAAATCGGCAAACCCAACCGTTTCGTATTCGTGAAAGCTGGAAATCCCAAGCAGCTATTGACGAACATAATGCCAGCGAACATTTCCAAAACTTCGTCAAATCCATCGAAGGAAAAACCGAAGCATTGGAAATCGTCTTGATGAACCAAGTCCCCGCTTAAGCCCCTATTACTTTTAACTCAACCCGGATTATCCGGAACCCTCTTACACTAAGGAAATAAAATGCAAGTTTATTACGATAAAGACGCTGACCTTTCTCTGATCAAAGGCAAAACCGTTGCCATCATCGGTTACGGTTCACAAGGTCACGCACACGCAGCAAACCTGAAAGATTCCGGCGTAAATGTCGTAATCGGTCTGCGCCAAGGCGGCTCTTGGAAAAAAGCCGAAGCAGCCGGCCACGACGTACGCACCGTTGCTGAAGCAACCAAAGCAGCCGACGTTGTAATGATTCTGTTGCCTGACGAAAACCAACCTATCGTATACAAAAACGAAATCGAGCCAAACTTGAAAGAAGGCGCAGTATTGGCGTTCGCTCACGGCTTCAACGTACACTACAACCAAATTGTACCCCGCGCCGACCTCGACGTTATCATGGTTGCCCCTAAAGGCCCAGGCCACACCGTACGCAGCGAATTCCTGAAAGGCGGCGGCGTACCTTCCCTGATCGCCGTTTACCAAGATAAAAGCGGCAAAGCACGCGACATCGCCCTATCTTACGCCGCAGCCAACGGCGGTACCAAAGGCGGCGTAATCGAAACCAACTTCCGCGAAGAAACCGAAACCGACCTCTTCGGCGAACAAGCCGTATTGTGCGGTGGCGTGGTCGAATTGATCAAAACCGGCTTCGAAACCCTAACCGAAGCAGGCTACGCCCCAGAAATGGCCTACTTCGAATGCCTGCACGAAATGAAGCTCATTGTTGACCTGATTTACGAAGGCGGCATCGCCAACATGAACTACTCCATTTCCAACAATGCAGAGTACGGCGAATACGTAACCGGCGTCGAAGTCATCAACGACAAATCCCGCGAAGCCATGCGCAATGCCCTCAAACGCATCCAAACCGGCGAATACGCTAAAATGTTCATCCAAGAAGGTGCCGTCAACTATGCCAGCATGACAGCCCGTCGCCGTCTGACCGCCGACCACCAAATTGAAAAAGTCGGCGCTCAACTGCGTTCCATGATGCCTTGGATCGCTAAAAACAAACTGGTTGACCAAGACAAAAACTAATCTGCCTGTCAAACAAATGAAACCTGCCTGATCACTCAGGCAGGTTTTTTTATAATTTGAAAACCCAATACACTATAAGTCTCACTCAACAAGGCTGTCTGAAAACAATATAAACAACATTTAAACTCAAACCTCAATAAGCCGTCTTTTATGATTCTCCTAAAATTTCCTTTTAGAAAAACATATTACGAAATAAACGACTATTTCCCATACCTACTCTGTCTGCAAAAAACAACGTTTCCCAACAAAATACGCCTAAAACAAGAGGAAAATTTGTTTTCTTAAGCCATAACCTTTATATTATGGTCATGGAATCGTTGAAACAGAACGATATCGTAATAAGAAGAACGAATGCTCGCTTCTTCACACTTAAAAAAGGAAAACAGCAATGAAAAAATCTCTGATTGCCCTGACTCTGGCGGCTCTGCCTGTTGCAGCTATGGCTGACGTAACTCTGTACGGTCAAATTAAAGCCGGCGTTGAAGTATCCAAAGTAAAATTGGGTGAAAAAACTACCGAAGGATTAGTTGCCCAAAAAGTAAAGGCAACACGCAGCTCTAAAACTGCTACTGAAATCGCTGACTTCGGTTCTCGTATCGGCTTCAAAGGCCACGAACACTTGGGTAACAACCTGAATGCCATCTGGCAAGTTGAACAGTCCACTTCTATCGCCGGTGGCGACAAAGAGTGGGCTTCTCGCGAATCTTTCATCGGTTTGGAAGGTGGCTTCGGTAAAATTCGTGCCGGTAAATTGAACTCTACTGTTAAAGACTCTAGCGATAATGTTGACCAATGGGAAAGCAGCAATGGCGCTTTGAATATGTCTGTATTTACCCGTGTTGACGAACGTGCAGTATCTGTACGTTACGACAGCCCTGTATTCTCAGGCTTCAGCGCAAGCGTACAATACACTCCACGCGACAATGCCACCCCAGGTGATAAATACACTCACAAAGTTCCTTCTCGTGACACTTACTACGCTGGCCTGAACTATGAAAATTCTGGTTTCTTCGGCCAATACGCAGGTGGTTTCCGTAAAAACTTAAAAACTGGCAAAGATGCTAGTGGCAATGACACTTATACAAACAAAGACGGGCAGGTACACCGTTTGGTAGCTGGTTACGATGCTAACAATCTGTTCGTATCTGTAGCCGGTCAATACGCTAAAAACTGGGAAACTTTGGGTAACTACGCTGAAGCCCAATCCAACGGCGTAGTAGATGCTGATCATATGACATATTCTTCCGTAACTCCTACTGGTAAAACAAAAAAACTGAACACCGTATTTGGTACTGATGCTGATTTAAATGGCAGAGGTGTTGAAACTATCGAAGTTGCTGCTACTGCCGCTTACCGCGCTGGTAACGTAACTCCTCGCGTTTCTTACGCTCACGGCTTCAAAGCTAAAGTTGACGGCGAAAAACTGAAAGGCACTCAATACGACCAAGTTATCGTTGGTGCTGACTACGACTTCTCTAAACGCACTACTGCTTTGGTTTCTGCCGGCTGGTTGCGTGGTGCTGAGTCTGGCCCTCACAAAGTTGAAACCATCTCTGGTTTGGTTGGCCTGCGTCACAAATTCTAATCTTCTGATTAGTATGAAAAAGAGCCTGTTTTATGCAGGCTCTTTTTTTATTCTTATTCACTATCCTCAACGAAAATTAATTTAAGCGTTGCTATATAAAAAGGCCGTCTGAAACCAATCAGTTTCAGACGGCCTTTAGTCTATCTATCCTTATTGCCAAATGACAATAAGTTCAACAGACAAGCTTTATTTTTCATTCAGAATCTTACCGACAATCTCGCCCACATCCTTTGGACAAACCTTCTTGTGCATTGATGCGTTGCAACTCTTTAGTCATGACGGCTTTGCGGTTGGCTTCCAATTTGTTGCAGATGTTGAAAGCCTGCACCAGTCGGGCGGCAACTTGCGGATTAAAGCGGTCGATTTCCATCACTTTATCGGCTATAAAGCGGTAGCCGCTGCCATCTTCTGCATGGAAATGCGGAATATTGCGACTGAAGCTGATCAACAAAGAACGAGCTTTATTCGGGTTTTCAATACTGAACTTAGGATGACTCAAGGCCGTCTGAACTTGCTGCAAAGTATCTTTGCGGCGACTTGAGGCAATCAGGGCAAAGTATTTGTCCATTACCTAAAGCATCATCGGCGAATTTATCGGCAAATTTGCGTCAACAAACGATCGCGGATTTCGCTTTCATTGCTGTTGATTGCGGATAAGATACCCCATTCGTGGGTCATGTTTTGCGCCATTGCTTCGTAATTCTCCGCAACGTGTTCGATATGCGCAGCGTCAGCACGAAGGATAAATGCCCTGCAAGCATTACGCAAAGTACGCCAGCCGGCCAATTCCGGGCTGTATTCATAACGAACAGCGGCATCAGCTTGGTTTTCTTGCTCGGCAGCTTGACGGTTCAGCTCGCGCCATTGAGGCAGGAACTTGACGGCAACGGCATTGAGCAAGGCTTCACGCGCCTGATGAACCTGAATCGGGATCAATATTTTTCTTCTTCCGCCCATACATCGGTTTCAGACGGCATTTGCAGCAAAATGGCACGGAATGCTGGATCAAAGTCACCGGAAACCACCAAAGCCAAAGCATCCATCAATGCTTTGTGTTCCGGCAAAGGACGACCTTCCGCCAATGCCTGACGGTTGGCGTTAATGGCGCGATGATACAGGGTTTGAGCAGCCTCCCAACGGGCAAACTCATTTTCATCTGCCGCCAGCAAAGTCGCCAATTCTTGCTCGCTGTACGGATAGTTTAGGGTAACCGGTGCAGAGAAGTCACGCAGCAGAGACGGGATAACCGGCTCATTGACGCCGCCCAACACAAAAAGTCTGCTCGGCTTCAGTCAATACCAAAACCGCCTCTTTCACCCGTTTGCCTTGATATTCAAACTCAACCGCTTCGCCTTTTTCATTCAGCAAACCGGTTTTGACCGGAATCATCATCGGCTGTTTGTCTGCCATATCGGGCGTAGCCGGAATGGTTTGTTTGATGGTCAATTCAAACGCTCCATCTTTCAGACGGCCTTGAGCATCTAAAACCGGCGTACCGGCTTGGCTGTACCACAAAGCAAACTGATCAAGATTGATGCCGTTTGCGTCTGCCATTGCGGCACGGAAATCATCACAAGTCACCGCCTGTCCGTCGTGGCGTTGGAAATACAGCTTCATGCCTTTTTGGAAGTCCCTCTTCTCCGAGCAAGGTGTGATACATGCGCACCACTTCCGCACCTTTTTCATAGACGGTCATGGTGTAGAAGTTGTTCATCTCTTCATAGCTGGCTGGGCGGACAGGATGCGCAGTCGGGCCCGCATCTTCTGGAAATTGGAACAAGCGCAGCATGCGGACATTGTCGATACGGCGTACCACGCGGCTGGCCCGGTCGCCGGAAAACTCTTGATCGCGGAAAACGGTCAAACCTTCTTTCAGCGACAATTGGAACCAATCGCGGCAGGTTACGCGGTTGCCCGTCCAGTTGTGGAAATATTCGTGGCCGACAACAGATTCAATGCCTTCAAAGTCAGTATCGGTCGCGGTACGGCTGTTGGCCAGCACGAAACTTGGTATTGAAAAATATTCAAACCTTTGTTTTCCATCGCGCCCATATTGAAATCGCCCACGGCAACGACCATGAAAAATATCCAAGTCGTATTCCAAACCGAAGCGTGTTTCGTCCCATTTCATCGCATTTTTTTCAACGATTCCACTGCAAAACCCGACTTTAGGTTTGTCTGTCTCAGTGGTGTAGAACTCGATTTTTGACCTTACGGCCGCTCATGGTCGTAAAATAATCTTCCGTTACTGCCAAATCGCCAGCCACCAAAGCAAAGAGATAGCTCGGTTTGGCAAACGGGTCTTCCCATTTCACCCAATGACGGCCGTCTGAAAACTCGCCGCCATCGATTTTTATTGCCGTTAGACAGCAACACCGGATAGCGTTTTTTTGTCTGCAAACGATGGTGGTGGTAAATTTAGACATGACATCCGGACGGTCGATGTAGAAGGTAATTTTGCGGAAACCTTCCGGTTCGCATTGAGTAAACAGATTGCCGCCGGAAGCATACAGACCCATCAAAGATTTGTTCTCAGCCGGCAGAATTTCGGTTTCCACTTCCAGCGTGAAGTTTTCAGACGGCACGCCGGCAATCGTCAGTTTTTCGTCTTCCAAGACATAATCTACGGCCCTGGCCGTTTACTTTCACAGACAGCAGTTTTTGCCGAACCATCCAATACCAATGGCTCCCCTGCTCTTTCAGGTTGAACGGTCAGACTGGATTTGACGATGGTTTGCGGTTCTAAAATATCGAAATGCAGGTCGGTTTTCAGAATACGGTACGCTGGCGCGGCGTAGTCTTTCAAATAATGGATGGTTTTGCTCATTTTTTCTCTTTCAGAGTCATGCGGTAAATAGATGAAGCATATCGTTTCAGATAGCCTAAATTCAAGTGTTTTCAGAAAAAAAGGCCGTCTGAAACCTAAAATTTCAGACGGCCTCCCTATTCAGGCAGCAAATCTAGTTGCCTGTCATTGCCAACTTACCACTGATACAGCGCACCGGCACCGACACCGACATGACCGTCGGTATTGGCCGAGAAGTTGCCTTTGACAATCCAGTTGCCGCCGTCGCTCATCGCAGACACGCCGATGGCCATGGCAGACTGACCACCGTAGTAGCCGCTGCCGACACCGATACCGGTCGCACCCGGACGGGTTACTTGCGGAATCGAGCCTTGTGCAATCGCACCGGCCACACCTGCGTAGGCTTTCTTACCTACTTGGTTGATGTTGTTCTGCAACTCGGTACCCAAACCAATCAACTGGTTCACGTTTGCCGCGTCTGTACCGTCTTTACCCGGAGCCACATTGGTAATGCGTTGGCCGCCGTTGTTCAGACCGACAGGAGACAGTTTGACTTGGTTGTTCGGATTGTTTTCAGTCGGTGCAGCGATGGTTACGCCATCGTTGTTGACCACGGTATTGCCTGCGGTCAGACCATCTTTGTTCAACGCAACTTTATCGCCGACTTTCACGCCGTCGTTATTCATCACAGTATCGCCTGCTTTGAATGTATCGGCATTCACTGTCTTCACGCTAATCTCGTCAGCCAACTTCAGTTGAGCGCCACCGGCTACGGTTTCGCTGATGATGTTGCTGTCGCCTTTAACGTTGATGGTGTCGCCCAACGCGTAGTTGTTGCTGCCGGTCGTACCGCCGAAGTTAATGCCTTTGGCGATAGTCGCAGCGTTGTTGGCTACGTTTTGGTTGGTTGCGTACAACTGGCTGCCGTTGACGGCATCTTTGCTGTTGGCGTTGAGATCGCCATCCGCTACGTTGGTTACTTTGTTGCCCGCATTGTCCAAGCCGTCTTTCGTCAGGTTTACCTTGCCTGCTTTCAAGCCGTCTTTGTTCAATGCAACATCGTCACCCACTTTGACACCATCAGTATTCACTGCGGTATCGCCGGCTTTCACGCTGTCAACATCCAAGTCTTTATCGGTAGCCACCTCGTAAACAGTCTGACCTTTGTCGCCTGTTTTTTCAGTCACAACGATGTTCTTACCTTGAACGACTTCAGTTTTAGATGCCGCCGCAGCTTGTTTCAGTTGAGAAACATTGACTGCATCGGTGTCATCCGTACCGGCCGCAACGTTGGTAATCTTATTGCCGCCATTGTTCAAGCCAGCTTTGGTCAGGTTCACATCACCTGCTTTCAAGCCGTCTTTGTTCAATGCAACATCATCGCCAACTTTCACACCGTCATTATTCATCACGGTATCGCCTGCGGTAACGCTGTCGACTTTCAGGTTTTTATCGGTAGCCACTTTGTAAATGGTTTGGCCATTGGCGCCGACATCCTGAGTAACAACAATGTTATCGCCTTGAACGACTTCGGTCTTAGCCGCAGCCGCAGCTTTGTTCAACTGAGCAACATTCACCGCATCAGTATCATCGGTACCGGCTGCAACATTGGTAATCTTGTTGCCGCCGTTGTTCAAGCCGGCTTTAGTCAGGTTGACATCACCAACTTTCACGCCGTCAGTATTGACTGTGGTATCACCGGCTTTCACGCTGTCAACTGCCAAGTCTTTAGCCAATTTGACTTCCAACTTATCAGAGCCATTCGCTACAACGCCGATATTGCCGTCTGAAAGTTTGGCTGCATCGGTTTGACCGCCAACAATATTCAGCTTCGTACCCGGTTTGCGTTCAACGTCTTTGCCGCTGTCGCCGCCGAAAGTCAAAGGCAGATTGGCAGTTGCATTAACGGCTTTGATTGCATCGTGGATGTTGTTCTCACCAGTACCGCCAATATCGGTCATGCTGATGTTGCCGCCATTATTGGCCGCATTGCCACCCAATACATTCACCAACTGATCTTGGGCCGCATTCAGCTGCTCTTCAGTCGCCGCACGTTTGCCTTGGGCAAAGTCGCTACCACCCAAAGTCGTATTGCTCAAGCCGCTGACTTCGCCTTTATCGCCATCGATTTTTCACCGGAGCCGCTTGACCGACATTCAACACATCGGCCAGTTTCAGCTGTGCACCACCGGCTACGGTTTCGCTGATGATGTTGCTGTCGCCTTTGACATTGATGGTGTCGCCCAATGCGTAGTTGTTGCTGCCGCTGGTACCGCCGAAGTTGATGCCTTTGGCGATATTGGCGGCGTTGGTCGCGACGTTTTGGTTGGTCGCAAACAGTTGGCTGCCGTTAACGGCGTCTTTGCTGTTGGCATTGAGGTCGC
>BNJU01003391.1_pt1 | contig 84385 bp, 96 predicted proteins | sample 8539281 | NCBI WGS metagenome assembly BNJU01 (sample SAMD00202456, study PRJDB9452) | human saliva metagenome | isolation source: human saliva | place: Japan
TTGTTATCAAACAGGTGTTTCATGCAGTTTTTCGGCCTGCTTATTCCTATTATTATCGGCTATTTTCTTGATGAGATGGCCACGGGCGTTATTATTGGGTCGTTGTTTTGGCTGGTTGCTTGGTCAATCGCCAAACAACGCCAAGAAGAGCGTTTGGCTGAATCTGCTACGGCAGGCGACAGGATGCAGAAGCTGGAGCAGGAAATCGAGCTGCTGAAACAGCGTTTGTCGGTGTTGGAGCATGAGGTTGTCCGTGATGAGGCGAAGGTAGGGCAGGGGCTTGAGGCTCGGCCTGCTGCAGATGTTCAGACGGCCTCTGAGCTGCTTCATGTTCGGGTTGAGCCTGAAGCGGAAGCTGCGCCTGTTAAGCAGAAAATTGAAGAGGCGTTTGCACCTTCTTTTTCTATACCTATTAATCCTGTTTCTGCCAAGGCTGCTGCTTCGCCTGAGCCTGTTGTGGAAGAAGTTGTCGAGGCGGTTGCTCCGGTTGCTGCTGAACAAGCAGGGCTGCCTAAGGAAGTAGCTGTTGTTGCTTCGATGCCGTCTGAAAACGAAGATGCGCCATCGCGTCAATTCGTTATCCATAAAGCTCAGTCGGAAGGCGGAGAGTATAAGTTTCTGACAATCCGATTGTTGCTTGGTTCTTGCGCGGCAATCCGTTGTTGAAAACCGGTATTGTGGTGCTGTTCCTCGGCTTGGCGTTTTTACTGCGCTATGCTTCCGAGCGGGTTCATGTGCCGGTGGAGCTGCGTTATCTGACTGTGGCAGGCGCAGGTTTGGCGGCGGTCATAGGCGGCTGGAAGCTGCAAAGCCGTAAGCGTGAATATGGCTTGGTGTTGCAGGGTTTTGGCGTGGCGGTGATGTATCTGACGGCGTTGGCGGCGTTGAAGCTGCATCCGCTGCTGCCTGTGCCGGTCGTGTTCGGGCTGATGGTGGCGATGGTTGTGCTGATGGCATGGCTAGCGGTAAGGCAGAATGCGCAGATTATGGCGCAGGTTGCTTTAATCGGCGGTATGGCCGCGCCTTTACTGACTTCAGACGGCAGCGGCAATTATTTGATGCTGTTTTCTTATCTTGCCTTACTCAATGGCGGTGTGGCCGCGATTGCTTGGTTTAAGGCATGGCGTCCGCTGAACCTGACGGGTTTTGCTGCTACTTTTGCGATTGCTGCGTTGTGGGGCATGCGAAGTTATACGCCGCAACATTTCTCCACTACCGAGCCTTTCCTGATTTACCACTGGCTGCTCTATACCTTTATCGCGTATCTGTTTGCACGCCGTAAGTTGACGGAAAACAGCGAAGACGGCGTTACGCCGATTGCCGACAATGCGACTTTGGAAGAAATCGGCAAGAGTATTTATACACACGGCCTGCGCGTGCATGTCCTCGACCATACTTTATTGTTTGGTACGATGGCGGCGGCGTTTGGCCTGCAATACCGCATGGTGGAGCATTGGCCGTCTGCGGATGCGCTTTCCGCATTGGGTTTTGCCGCTGTGTACGGACTGGCCGCGCTGCTGCTGAAACGTCAGCAGGGTTTGTATATTTTGCGTCAGGCGTTTTTTGCGTTGGCGGTGTTGTTCCTCACGATTGCCGTTCCGCTTTATTTTGAACCGAGCAATACGGTTATCCTGTGGAGTGCAGAATCCGCACTGGTTTATTTCTTCGGTCTGCGCCAACAGCGTCCGCATATCCGTTTGGGTGCGCTGATGGTTTATCTCTTGGCGGCACTGATTCAGCTGGGCAATTATCAGGGCTTTGGTACTGATACCGTTCTGGAAGGGCAGTGGTTTACAACGGTTGTGGTGTTGCTTGGCGGAGCGGCGATTTACTTGCTGTGGTATTTCCCGCGTCGCGAAGGTTCGGCGCAATGGGAAAAATCCGTTCAGACGGCCGTGTTGTCTGCCACCTTGCTGTACATCTCTATTTTGCCTTTGCTCTTCTTAGCCGACCAAGGCAGCATTGTCGCTCTCTCCGCTTTGGCGGCGGCGTGGGCATTCTGCCGGCGCAAACATGAGCCGAATGTGTTTATCACATTTACCTTGGGTAATGTATTGTTCGCCCTGTTGCTGCAAGCAGCATCATTTATGAATCCCAAGGCTTCCTGAGCCATCTGTACCTTATTGCCGCTACGCCTTTGCTGTTTGCGGCTGCCTACGCGCTGCAATATCCGCGCGTACCGGTTGCAAGCGAAAAGCCGGAAGGAAACGAGGTTTACTTTGCGCAGGTTTCAGGCTGGATCATCCTGCTTACTGCGTTGGCGACAGGCAGCTATGCCCTCTATATGCAATGGACAGGCGAGGAAACCCTGTTTATTGAGTTGTGGATGTGGCCGATATTTGCCAGCTTGCTGCTGTTTGCCAAACGTTTGAAATGGGAAGAGCTGTTGCAGGCAAACTTGGCATTCCTGCCCGTGTTTGCCCTGCATTTCGTCTTCTACCATACCGAACACGTATGGACAGCCGCCGCAGCCTTGCCGCTTGTCGCCGCCACCGTGTTGAACTTCATTATTTTGAACAACTATCCGCGCCATGATCTGATTTGGTTGCACAAACTCAATATCACGATACTTGGCGTACTTTGGACGCTTTGGACCGCGCTGTATGTCGGCGGCCTTCTCTCCGGCGTTTGGTCGCAGCTCTCATGGCTTGTCGTGTCTTTGGCGATGTGGATTGTTTTCCATACGCAGCGCCAACGCGAATTTTTCAGACGGCATCAAGCCATTTATCAGCATTTTGCTATGCCGTTGTGCGCCCTTGCCGCCGCCTGTTGGATGCTGTGGACCAACTTCTCCACGCCGTTCCAACCTTCGCCGTTGCCGTATATTCCCGTGCTTAATCCGGTGGAACTCGCCAGCGCCGGCATGCTTTGGTTTGCACTGAAATCCCTGCCCGAAGCCTTGCCGTTCGACCTTCGCCGTACCACAGCGACCACAGTCGCCGCCTTGGCATTTATGCTGATCAGCGCGAGCGTGATGCGCGTATGGCATTTCTACGACGGCATCACTTGGCGTATCGACATCATGCTCCAATCCTTCGGCCTGCAAGCCAGCCTCTCCGTCGTTTGGGCAGTAACCGCCATAATCTTGATGGTACTTGGCAACCGCCGCAAACAGCGTTCCTACTGGATGACAGGCGCGACGCTGATGGGCATCGTAGTTGTCAAACTCTTCCTGATCGAGCTTTCCAACAGCGGCGGTATCGAGCGCATCGTCTCCTTCATTATCGTCGGCCTGCTGCTGCTTCTGGTCGGCTGGTTTGCCCCCGTTCCGCCCAAAGCAGAGAATGATGGCGAACACAAAGCCTAATCATTAACTTCAAATAAAAGGCCGTCTGAAAAAGCAGCGTTATCTGTTTTCAGACGGCCTTTATTTTTTAGAAGGTGCCATCTGCTTTGTTCTGGAATGACTAATCGTATTGAGTTATGATGCCTTTTAATATATAAATGGATAAGCCGTAGGCCGTCTGAAAAAAGCAAACGGGTGCAACCCGAATATCCGCATACCACGCATGATGCGCCCGACAGACTGACCATGGGCGGACACATAAAGATAAAAACCGCTACCGAAGGAAATAGAAAATGCCTAACCGCAATGAGCTTCCCTTAATTTATTCTTGTTCCGGATGTTCCGATGTGGCGCAGCTGGCCAACAACACAGCCGTGGCGCTCGACCATGCCGGAGAATTTGAAATGTCGTGCATTTCCGGCGTGGGCGGCAAAGTCGCGCCGTTGGTGCGCAAAGCCCAGTCCGGACGGCCGATGTTGGTTATTGACGGCTGTCATCTGCATTGTGCCAAATCGTGTTTGGAAAATGTGGGCGTCGAAATCCCGGAAGGGCATCATGTGAAACTATACGAACTGGGCTACAAAAAACGCTTTGGCAAAAGCTATGACGAGGCTACGGTAGAAGAAGTTTATCAATATGTTTTGACGAAGAAGGGCGATGTATTGAGCAGTTAACGACTTTTATTTGCCTGATTGTTCCCAGAATATCGGTTGAGAATCTAAACCATGGGGACTGTAAGTTTTACATACACATGATTTGGAACGTGAGACAATAAAGATTTTAGGCCGTCTGAAAAACCATTTAGTTTTCAGACGGCCTTTATTTTTTAAAAGTTGTATAGAGTATATGATCTGCAATCTGCCTTATCCTAGCATGTTTCAAACGATTTTTCTTAAAGAAGAAATTTCTTGATCAAATTAACTAACTCATAGTATATTTTTTACATAAATTAATATTGTTGACAAAATCAACAATATTAATCAACATATTAAAAAAATTTCTTTAGTCATTATTATATGTATTTAAGATTGCGAGGAGGGTGTGGAGTCTGAAGTACGTTACCTGATACATTGAGTTTAGGGTGTTCGGGATAACTATTTCTCAGATGTTTCGTGTAAACACCACCTGCATACAAAAATTTAAATTTAATCAAGAGGAAACAATCCATGGAACAATTATTTATTCCCGGCAGCATTATTGCCGATTATTTTTATCTCGGCCTTTTCTTGCTGGTTGCCGCGTCTTTGATTGCGGGCTATGTCGATGCTATTGCGGGCGGAGCCGGGCTGATTTTGATTCCCGCATTTTTGATGGTAGGTTTACCGCCTCAGGTCGCGTTGGCACAGGAAAAATTGGTGAGTACCATCGGTACGGTGGCTGCGATTAAAAATTTTATGAAGAGCAGTTCGATTGTATGGCATATTGTGCCGGTTGGCATTGTTGCGGCTTTAATTGGGGCATTTGTCGGTGCAAAAGTCATTTTGATTCTTCCGGTGGAAACCATCAATTACATTATTCTTGCGTTTTTGCCCATAGGCTTGCTGGCAACTTTGTTTAAAGGCGTTTTGCTGAAAAAAGAAGACGAGCGTGGTGAGATAAAAAAATCCGTTATCGCCGTATTTTTAACTTGTCTGATTGTTGGTTTTTATGACGGTTTTTTTGGCCCGGGTACAGGTAGTATTTTTCATCATTGCTTTGTTTGTCATTAACAAATTGTCGTTGTTGCAGGCTTCGGCTACTTCCAAGATTTTCAACTTTGCTTCCAATATCGGGGCATTTGTTGCCTTCTTGATAGCAGGGAAAATGGCGTTCCTAATCGGAATCCCGATGATTTTGGCAAATTTGTTGGGCAACCATTTTGGCAGCCTCCATGCTATCAATTCAAACGGGGAAGTTATTCGTAAGGTTCTGGTCGTAACGGTTTTGCTGATTATCGTTTCAATGGCATATAAGGCTTTTTCGGCTTAATAGGTAGATGTTAAAAGGCCGTCTGAAAAATTTTCAGACGGCCTTTATTATTCCAAGCCTTCTAATTTTTACATCTCTTCCAATTTCGCAAACTTGGTGTCCAGCTCTTTCACGCCCTGTTTGCCGAAGTTGATGGTCAGTCGGGCGGATTCGCCTTTTTTTCTACGGCATCGATGATGACGCCGGTGCCGAGTGGCGTGGCGGACATTTTGGCCGATGCGGAAGCCTGCGTAGGTTTGCGGCTGTTTGTAGTCGTCGATGATTTTGTCTTTGAACGTGGCGGTTTTGGCGCGTGTTGCCGTAGCTGTCGTAGGCGGGTTTTTTGACGGACAGGTAGTGCAATACTTCGGGCGGGATTTCTTCGACAAAGCGGGAGACGATGCCGAATTGGGTTTGTCCGTGCAGCATGCGTTGTTGCGCCATGGTGATGTAGAGGCGTTTGCGGGCGCGGGTGATGGCGACGTACATGAGGCGGCGTTCTTCTTCGAGGCCGCCGCGTTCGGCAAGGCTCATTTCGCTGGGGAAGCGGCCTTCTTCCATGCCGGTGAGGAAGACGGCGTTAAATTCCAAACCTTTGGAGGCGTGGACGGTCATCAGTTGTACGGCTTTTTCGCCTGCGCCTGCTTGGTTTTCGCCGGATTCGAGGGCGGCGTTGCTTAGGAAAGCGAGGATAGGGAAGGCGGGGTCGTCTGAAATGTTTTCGGGCAGGGTTTCAAAGTTGCTGTCTTCGGGTTTGAACTCGATGGCGGCGTTGACGAGTTCGTCGAGGTTGTCGAGGCGGTCTTGGTTGTCGCCTTTTTGGGTGCGGTAGTGTTCGGTCAGGCCGCTGTCTTTGAGGATGCCGACGATGATTTCGGACAGGGGCAGTTGCCCGACTTGGTTGCGAAGGGCTTCAATCAGGCGGACGAAGGCGGCGATTTTGGTGGCTTTTGAGCCGGCATTGCAGGCTGCTTGCCAGAGGGTGATGCCTTGTTCGTTTGAGGCCGTCTGAAGGTTTTCGATGGTGCGTGCGCCGATGCCGCGCGGTGGGGAAGTTAATCACGCGCAAGAGGGCGTTGTCGTCGTCGGGATTGACGGCGAGACGCAGGTAGGCGAGCGCGTGTTTGATTTCTTGGCGTTCGTAAAAGCGCAGGCCGCCGTAGATTTTTGTAGGGGATGCCGCTGCGGAACAGGCTTTGTTCGATGACGCGGGATTGGGCGTTGCTGCGGTAGAGGACGGCGATTTCGTCCAAATCCCAGCCTTCGCGTTCGAGGGCTTTGGTTTCGTCCACGATGAATTGGGCTTCTTCGAGGTCGGTAAAGGCGGAGTAGTAGCGGATTTTGTCGCCTGCTTCGGCGTCGGTGCGCAGGTTTTTGCCGAGGCGTTCGTCGTTGTTTTCGATGACGGCGTTGGCGGCGGCGAGGATGTTGCCGACGGAGCGGTAGTTTTGTTCGAGTTTGACGGGCGCGTCGATGTGGAATTCTTCCATCAGCGCGGTCATGTTGCCGACGTTTGCGCCGCGGAATCGGTAAATACTTTGGTCGTCGTCGCCGACGGCAAAGACGGCGGCATTGTTGCCGGCAATCAGTTTCAGCCATGCGTATTGCAGCTTGTTGGTGTCTTGGAACTCATCGACCAGAATGTGATTGAAGCGGTTTGGTAATGTTGGCGCAGGATTTCGTTGTTTTGCAGCATTTCGTAGCTGCGGAGCATGAGTTCGGCAAAATCGACCACGCCTTCGCGTTGGCAGATTTTGTCGTATTCGGCGTAGCACTCAATCATGCGGCGTGTGTGCGGATCGGGCGCGCTCAATACGGAAGCGCGCAAGCCGGATTCTTTTTGCGCGTTGATAAAGCCTTGCAATGAACGCGGTGCGATGATTTCTTCGGCGATGTTGAGGCTTTTGAGCAGACGTTTGATGAGGGAGAGTTGGTCGCCGCTGTCGAGGATTTGGAAGGAAGAGGGCAGGCCTGCGTCGCGGTGGTGCAGGCGCAAAAAGCGGTGGCAGAGGCCGTGGAACGTGCCGAGCCACATGGAGCGGACGTTGACTGGAATCATTGCGCCCAAACGGGTCTGCATTTCTTTGGCGGCTTTGTTGGTAAACGTTACCGCCATAATGCTGTGCACGCTGGCTTGTCCGCTTTGCAGAAGCCATGCGATACGCGTGGTCAGCACGCGCGTTTTGCCGCTGCCCGCGCCCGCCAAAACGAGGGCGGATTGCGGCGGCCAGGTTACGGCGGAGAGTTGTTCGGGATTTAAGCCTTGCAGGAGGTTGGGGGCGGATTCGTTGGGAAACATGAAGAGGCCGTCTGAAAATAAATGGGAATGCGATATTTTAAAGGAAATACAAAAGGCCGTCTGAAAAGATGTTTCAGACGGCCTTTGCGTTGGAAGCCTATTAGAATGGACGTACTTCCAAACCGAACATACGGCGCGCGGTGTTCAGCATTTGGCAGCTGAAGCCCCACTCGTTGTCGTACCATGCGAACACTTTAACCATTTTGCCTGCGGTTACTTTGGTCAGCGTAGAGTCAAATGTGCTGGCTTGGGTAGTGTGGTTGAAGTCCATGGAAACCAATGGCAGGGTATTGTAGGCCAATACGCCTTTCAGACGGCCTTCTTCGGAAGCGGCTTTCATCAGTGCGTTGATTTCTTCGGCAGAGGTGTCGCGGCCTGCTTGGAAGCTCAGGTCAACCAGGGAAACGTTGACGGTCGGTACGCGGATGGCGAGGCCGTCGAGTTTGCCTTTCAAGTCCGGCAATACCAAACCGACGGCTTTTGCTGCGCCGGTTTTGGTCGGAATCATGTTTTCCACGCCGCTACGCGCACGGCGCAGGTCTTTGTGGCGTACGTCGGTTACGGTTTGGTCGTTGGTCAGCGCGTGGATGGTAGTCATCACGCCGTTTACGATACCGATGTTTTCGTTCAACACTTTGGCCACAGGTGCCAAGCAGTTGGTGGTACAAGACGCGTTGGAGATAACGGTCATGTCGTCGGTAATCACGTCGTCGTTTACGCCGTAAACGATGGTTGCGTCAACGTCATCGCCGCCGGGAGCGGAAATCAGTACTTTTTTCGCGCCGCTTTCCAAGTGGATTTTGGCTTTCTCTTTGCTGGTGAACGCGCCGGTACATTCCATTACCAGGTCAACGCCCAATTCGCCCCATGGCAATTCGGCTGGGTTGCGGGTAGAGAAGTAAGGGATTTTTTTGCCGTCGATGATGAGGTGTTTCTCATCGTGGGAAACTTCAGAGTTGAAGCGGCCGTGAACAGTGTCAAATTTGGTCAGGTGGGCGTTGGTCTCGATGCTGCCGCTGGCGTTGATGGCAACGATGTCGAGTTGGTCTTGCAGTTTGTAGTCGAAAATAGCGCGCACTACTTGGCGGCCGATGCGGCCGTAACCGTTGATGGCAACTTTGATACCCATGGCTTTTCCTCTTCTTTTGGGTTTGGGTTGTGGATTGAATGGCGGCAATTATAGCAAAAAAATGTAGTGTTGTGTAATTAATGTTTTATTGAAATTTTTTTGGTTTGATTATTTTTTTGATTGTAGATGATTAGAGTAGAAATACAGGTTTAAATTTAATGTTATTTAATATTTTCTGAAATTTTTATTTTTTTATTAATTCCATTTTTTTGGTGTTTTCATGTCTGTTTTTAAATCATGGTAATGAAGGAAAACGGGAAAAAGGCGGATTGTTTTTGTTTATATTAAACGGAATTTGAGTGTGGCTTTTTGATTACAACATACAACAGTGGAATTTTTCAGACGGCCCAGGGATTGGACGGAAGGAAAAACAGGCCGTCTGAAACATTTTTGATGACAGGGGATTTGAATGCGTTGGGTTGCCGCTTTTTCCTTACGGGATAAGGGAAAGGCGGTTTTGCAGCGAGGGCGGTTGTCAGTGGGAAGGGAGGGAAAAAAACGGGGGATTGGGTGTTGCGTTTGGCTTGTATATAAAGAAGTGTATGAAGATTTTAGTCGTAGTGCATGAAGATTTTCCTTGCGATTTTAATGCAATACTGACTTGCCAACAGTGTTAAATTTTTTTACGATAAGGTCAGATTATGTTTGCATGGCCATAAGCGGTGCATTCTTTAAATACCGGATATTATCCTTGTCCGAATATCTATTTTAACCGGCCGGTTTGTCCGACCTGATTCCTAAATATATACGCGCAAGGCCGGGAGGCCTTGACGACACTCGATTTTTAAGAGGTTCATTGTGTCAAATTCTCAATCCAGCGAACGCGCGACGTTTAGCAGTCGCCGTGCCTTTATGTTTGCCGCCATCGGCTCGGCCGTGGGCTTAGGCAACATTTGGCGTTTCCCTTACATCGCCTTCGACAACGGCGGCGGTGCTTTCGTCCTCCCTTATTTGGTTGCGCTGTTGACAGCGGGTATTCCGCTGTTGCTGCTCGACTATGCCATCGGCCACCGTTACCGCGGTTCGCCTCCTCTGGCCTTCCGCCGCCTCGGCCGTTGGTTTGAGCCGATGGGTTGGTGGAACTTCCTGACCAACGTCATCATCTGTATCTACTACGCCGTGATTGTCGGCTGGGCGGCAAGCTATGCCTATTATTCTTTGACTTCGGCATGGGGTGCGGATCCGCAGACCTTCTTCTTCAAAGACTTCCTGCAAATGGCCGATGCCAAAGACTTGGGCTTGGACTTTGTCGGTAAAGTGGCCGGCCCGCTGATTGCCGTGTGGGTGTTTACGCTGGCGATTATGGCTTTGGGCGTGCAAAAAGGCGTAGCCGGTGCGTCCACATTCTTCATGCCTTTGTTGGTAGTGATGTTTGTCATCATGGTGGGCATCGCCCTGACCCTGCCGGGCGCGGCAAAAGGTTTGGACGCTTTGTTTACGCCTGACTGGAGCCGTTTGGCGGATCCGAAAGTCTGGGTAGCCGCATATGGTCAAATTTTCTTCTCGCTCTCCATCTGCTTCGGCATCATGATTACTTATTCTTCTTACCTGAAGAAAAAAACCGACTTGGGCGGCACAGGCTTGGTTGTCGGCTTTGCCAATAGCAGCTTTGAATTGCTCGCCGGTATCGGCGTATTTGCCGCATTGGGCTTTATGGCTCAAGCCGCAGGCAAGGAAGTCAGCGAAGTGGCATCCAACGGTATCGGTTTGGCGTTTATCGCGTTCCCTACCATCATCAACCAAGCCCCTATGGGCGCGTTGATCGGCGTGTTGTTCTTCGGCTCGCTGGTGTTTGCGGGTGTCACTTCGATGATTTCCATCGTTGAAGTGATTGTGGCTGCGATTCAAGACAAAATGAACATCGGCCGTGTCAGCGCAACGATGATTGCAGGCGTTCCCATGGCGATTATTTCCACCTTGCTGTTCGGTACGACCACTGGCCTGCCTGTGTTGGACGTATTGGACAAATTCATCAATACTTATGGCATTGTGGCTTCCGGTTTTGTTTACGTTTTGGCGATTGTCTTGTTGAACAAGCTGCCGGAACTGCGTAATCACTTGAACGCGCTGTCTTCCATCCGTGTCGGCAAAGTGTGGACTGCCAGCGTGGTGGTTACCGTTGCTATGCTCGGCTATATGCTTTATCAGGATACTGCCGGCCTCTTAAAAGAGAATTACAGCGGCTATCCTGACAGCTTCCTCAATATCTTCGGCTGGGGCATGGTGGGCGCCATCCTCGTATTGTCGGTCTTGCTGTCATTCTTGCCGTGGAAACACGGTCAGGGTTTCAACGTCAAAGACGAACATGAACACGAACGTGAAGGAGACGAATAATGAGTACTTCAGCCATTATTATGATGCTTGTCGCATTGATCGTCATTTGGGGCGGATTCATCGTCTCCGTCCTGCGCCTGCCTAAAGAATAAGGCTTGAGCAAATGAAAGGGCCGTCTGAAACTTGAATTTCAGACGGCCTTTTTGCGACATGACGGGGAAAGTGGGAAAGAAGGATTCCCCTGATTGGCGGGGTAGTCTGGAAATTCGATTATGTATTATTGATTATGATGTGTAAATTATATCTATTTGTTTTTAAAAGATTTTTAGTCCGATTGTCGTTTTCAATGAACCGTTATTCCCTTTGGTCCCTGCCTGCTGTTTTCTTTGTTTTTAGAATAAAGGCTCTCATCGACCTGATGGGGCATTGGGTACAGCAACCGTTTATTTTTTAAGGAGAGTTCCGTGGCTAAAGTATATCAACCAGGTACAGAAATTGATTCTAAAGATTTTGTTTTCGGTCTCGATCCACGCGAGTGGAATGGCTTTTTTTCAAAAGGCATAGGGTCGGATAATGGCCATAATGAGCATGTCTTCCGTCTCGATCCGCGCGAGTGGAACGGCTTTTTTTCAAAAGGAGTAGAGTCCGATCATGGTCATAATGAGCATGTTATCCGCCTCGATCCGCGCGAGTGGGACGGTACTTTTTCAGGAGAAGGCAAAGGTCCTAATAACGGCTATGATGATGACCATACCATCCGACTCGATCCGCGTGAGTGGGAAGGTTTTGAGCCTGCACAGCCGGCCGAGAAGCCGATATTGGAATCCAAAGCTTTCGATGGCGATGAACTTTTGAGCCGTGCGTTTGGTGAGGCTGATCCTCTTGATTCTTCTGCCGGTCTTTCCTCAGACAATGCGACCTATTCAAGCAATGGTACAGGTTCATCTGCGTTGGATACCATTCATGATTTAGCAGAGGCTTCTATTTTCAAACTGTAATCGTTCCATAATATAAAAGGCCGTCTGAAACTAATATATGTTTCAGACGGCCTTTTTGTGTATGGTCATCAGGACGAAGCCTAACTCATCATCCAAATTACCAAATGCACCATGGTCGGGCCAAACAATACCATAAATAGTCCGGCCAAAATCATGGTCAGGCTGGCCATGACGCCTTCGGTTTCGTGGCGTTGTCCGGCGCGCGATGTGCCGAAGCCGTGGGCGGCATTGCCGAATGCCACGCCGTTGGCGGTACGGAAGCGGATACGGGTAAAGGCCAAAAAAAGGTCGCCGAATATCATGCCGACAAAGCCGGTGATGATGGTAAACAGGGAAACGAGCGAGGCGGAGCCGTGGATTTCGCTGGCGAGGACGACGGCAAACGGCGTGGAGATGGAACGCGCCATCAGGCTGTTGGTTACTTCGTTGTTGAAGTGGAACATATGGCTCATGAGGAATGCGCTGACTACGCCGACAAACATGCCCACCATAATGGCGATGGAGAGGATGGGCAGCTGGCGGCGGATGACTTCGCGGTTTTCATAAATGGGGACGGCAAAGGCAACGGTAACCGGAGTGAGCAGGAAGACGATGCCTTGGGTATATTTATGGTAGGTGTCGTAATTGATGCCGAATGCCAGCAGCAGGAGGATGGTGCTGACGGAGACGGTAACGACGGGGGAGAAAATCATTAAGGGTTTTTTGCGGTAGATTTTTTTGGCAACGACATAGGCAAAGCAAGTCCAGATGAAGCAGGCGAGGGCGGTGTAGTCCATTTTTATTCTCTATTTTTAGGAGTGGAGTTTTTTGTAGAGGCGGCGTTTCCAGCGGTAGCAGAAATCGAGGGTCAGGGCGGTGCTAATCATCACGAGCGCGGTGCCGACGGCGATGGTCAAAATCAGCTGCCAACCTTCGGACATCAGCAGGTCTTGATATTGCAAGACGGAAACCATGATGGGGATGAAGAAAAAGACGAGTTCGCCCAATGCCCATTTTGCGCCGCGGTCAACCATACCCGGGCGGATGATGCCGAGCCCCAAAAGGGCGAGCATGAGGAACAAGCCCAATACGCCTGAAGAAATAGGCAGATGCGTGAAGCGGACGATAAGATCGGAGACGCCCCATACTGCGCCGATGATGGCAAGCTGCAAGGCCGTCTGAAAAAATCTGGTGAGGGAATCCATGATATGGGTGTGTGTTGAATGAAAGGCTTGATTATAGAAACCTGGTTTCTGCATAATATGAATTATTAAACGAATAATCATGCCTTAGAGGAATAATGGACTTTCAAAAAGCCTGTATTGTTTTGCCGAACTCATCCGCCTGCAAAGTTTTTTTCGGCCACCGCTTCCGCGTTGAATTTGACGCAGCCGACGGTCAGCAAAAATCATTCAGGCTTTGGAAGAAGAATTGGGTGTGCCGCTTTTGTGCAAAGAAAACGGACGCAAAAAGCGGCAGGTGCAGCCGACCGCAATCGGCGAAGAAGTCTATCACCATGCGTTAAACCTTTTGCACGAACGCGATTTGCTGCTGGCCCGCATTGACGATTACCGCCATGTCAAAAGCGGGACGCTGCGTTTGGGTTTGGCTTTGTTCGGCAGCGATTTGCTCAGTCATGCGCTGTTTGATTTCCACCAAAAATGTCCGGACATCGAATTGTCGTTTTTGGAACAAGGCTCGCTCGCCATCGAGCAATCATTGCGTAACAACGAACTCGATGCCGGACAGCTGCTCGCTCCGGTTCACGAAGACTTCGACAGCATCACGTTGTGCGACTATCCGCTGGTGGTCTTGATGCCGAAAAATCGGGCAAGACACGATGCGCTGACGCTCAAAAGCCTGCAACACGAGCCCTTCATCCTGTTCGGCGCCGGCTTTTCCCTCAACGAAACCATTCAGACGGCCTGCCGCAATCAAGGTTTTACGCCCAACGTTGTTTGCCGTACCGGGCAATGGAATTTGGTTGCCGACATGGTGGCGCACAATATGGGCATTGCCCTACTACCCGAATACTATGCCCGAAAAATCAATCCCGATGTCTTTGCCGCCATTCCTTTGGTCGAACCCGAAATCCGCTGGCAGCTCACCATGGCATGGAAAAAACACCAACGCCCGACGCCGGCCTTAAGGGCTTGGTTGGACGTGGTCAGGGAAGCATTTGGCAGGCGAAACAAATAAAATCAAATCATCAGGCCGTCTGAAAAAAAGGGTGTCGTTATCACTCGGTTTCAGACAGCCTTTCCCGTTAAAAATGGTAAAACGGCCTAAAAAAGAGTAGAATATGCACCGTTTACAACTCTGCGCCTCTCAGCAGGCTCGAATTATGGACCTTCCCAGTTCGCCTTTGAACTTCCCATCTGATACACAACAACAATAATCATCCCGCCGAAATGCCTTCCCGCGTCCGGCGGGCGGAGCATTTATGAGCATCGAACAAACCCCTCCGAATCTCGACAATACCCCCGACAATGATGCGGTGGAAGACCGCATTTCTGACGATCGCATCTCTGACGATATCGACCGCATCCACGCCTTATGCGAAATCCTCGAGCCGTCCTTTGAACAAATCGAAGCAGGCGTGCCGATTGAAGACGAAAGCCTGCGTGACAAGTTCACCGAGCTGACCGTCCTCTTGGCCGAGTTGCACCCTGCCGACGTGGCCGCCGTCTTGGAATCCCTGCCGCCGCGCGAGCGTAACATCGTCTGGCTTTTGGTCGCCCCTGAAGACGACGGCGAAGTCTTGCTGGAAGTATCCGACGCCGTACGCGAAACGCTGATCGAGTCCATGGACAAAGACGAGCTGTTGGCCGCCGTCGATGATTTGGACGCAGACGAATTGGCAGAACTGGCAGACGACCTGCCGCACCAAGTGGTGTACGAAGCGCTGCAAACGCGTGATGAAGAAGAACGCGAGCAGGTCAAAGCGGCGATGTCTTACGAAGATAACCAAGTCGGCGCGATTATGGACTTTGAATTGGTCAGCATCCGCGCCGATGTGGCGTGTGAAGTCGTGTTGCGCTACTTGCGCCGTTTCGACAGCCTGCCCGACCATACCGACAAGATTTTCGTGGTTGATGAAAACGAAGTGTTGCAAGGCGTGCTGCCCATCCGCAAACTCTTGGTCGCCGACCCCGAAGACATGGTGGCGGACGTGATGGCCACCGATGTCGTGCGCTTCCGTCCCAAGACGACGTGGAAGAAGCGGCACAGGCGTTTGAACGTTATGACTTGGTCACCGCGCCGGTTGTCGATGAAAACAAAAAGCTGATCGGCAGGATCACCATTGACGAAATGGTGGACGTGATCCGTGAAGAATCCGAAGCCGACATGTTTAACATGGCCGGTTTGCAAGAAGAAGAGGACTTGTTCGCCCCGATTTGGGACTCGGTGAAAAACCGCTGGATGTGGCTTGCCATCAACCTGTGTACCGCCTTTATCGCCAGCCGCGTAATTGGCGCATTTGAAGGCAGTATCGAGAAAATCGTCGCACTGGCTGCGCTGATGCCCATCGTCGCCGGCATCGGCGGCAACTCCGGCAACCAAACCATCACCATGATCGTCCGCGCCATGGCAATGGGACAAATGACCAGTACGCAGGCAGGCCGCCTGCTGAAAAAAGAAGTCGGCGTCGCCCTCGTCAACGGCATTATTTGGGGCACGGTAATGGGCGTGATTTCATGGCTGCTCTACGGCAACATCGGCATCGGTTTGGTCATGGTGGCCGCGATGACCTTGAACCTTTTGCTGGCCGCGACCGTCGGCGTCCTCATTCCCGTCATGATGGACAAAGCCGGACGCGACCCGGCATTGGGCAGCTCGGTGCTGATTACCGCGGTTACCGACTCCGGCGGCTTCCTGATTTTCTTGGGATTAGCAACCATGTTCCTGTTGTAATAGGAAAAAAAAGACGTGTTCGATACGTCCTTTTCAAACCGTTTAAAAGGCCGTCTGAAATTTCAATTTTCAGACGGCCTTTGCTGTTTTTTAAAGCTTTACATCATGAGGGCGTTTAGTTTTGGGGCTGACGTAGATTAGCCCCTTGTTTAAAGCGAAGTCAGAAAAGTCAGAAATCCCAATATCACGCCGACTGCGTTGGGTATAATCAGAATCCAGTCTTTCCGAGGGTTCTTTGCTCCAACCGTACAAAACCCAAATCAGACAGGATACTGCTGCAAACAGGGGTTGCCACGGCTGCGCCTTTGCCCCTTTGCATATTGGCGATAATTTGGGGGATATAGGCGACAAATACGAAAATACCTATTGCCGCTCCTATGCTGCCGACAACGGTATTGAATTTTGCTTTGCTTATCATGCTGGTAAGTCTCCTTTTAATATGAAAATCGAGGCGGTAGATAATATGGGCAGGCTGACTCAGCCGAGGGAACAGCCGCAGCCGCAATGATGTTCGTGGCCTTGGCCATGTTCGTCCGAATCTTCGGCAAGCAGGGCTTCGTAGTCGCCGCTTTCAATCAGGCTGACCAGTTCTGCCGGACTTTCCGCGCCTTCTACCTAGTCGCAGGATAAATAACTCTATTCTACCGCAAAATATGTATGTCATCATCCATCATTTGGCCTTGGCTGCCGATGAGGTTTTCGAGGGCTCTGTCGAGCTGGACGAAAGCTATTTCGGCGGACAGCGTAAAGGCAGACGTGGTCGAGGTGCGGCAGGAAAAGTGGTTGTCTTCGGCATTCTGAAACGCAACGGACGGGTCTATACCGTTGTGGTGGATAATGCCAAGTCTGAAACGTTATTCCCTGTCATCAAAAAGAAAATCATGCCGGACAGCATTGTTTACACGGATAGCCTGAGCAGCTATGATAAGTTGGACGTGAGCGGTTTTATCCATTACCGCATCAACCATTCCAAGGAATTTGTCGACCGTCAGAACCACATTAACGGCATTGAGAATTTTTGGAATCAGGCAAAACGTTTCTTGCGAAAATACAACGGAATCGATCGCAAATCTTTCCCGCTGTTCTTGAAAGAATGCGAATTTCGATTTAACTTCGGCACACCGTCTCAACAGCTTAAAATCCTGCGAGATTGGTGTGGAATTTAGGGCTAATCTACGTCAGCCCCTTAGTTTTTGATGACGTTTACGGCGTAATGGGCAGTAGTGTTACGGCGGGCTTGGGCGCGCATCATATAGACCTGCACTTTATATTTGCCCGATTGGGTAGCGATACCGTCAAATTTATCGCCTTGTGCCGAACCGTTAAATACGGCTTCATCGTCTTTGGGTGCCCATACGTTGAAATAGGCGTTAGGGCTGCCGGTTTTACTGATGCGCAGGCGGTCGCCCTTGCGTACGGAGAACAAATGCTCGGCGGTTTGATAGCCGGTGATTTTGCCGGAAAAACGCTGCTTGGTTTGTTTGTGTGCCGAAGCTGGTTTTGAAGCTTCCGCTTTAGGCGTGGTGGCATTTGAATAAGTGGTAAACAGTAAGGGAAGGGCGGCTAACAAGAGAAATTTTTTTCATGGGTTGGGTCTCCGAATGTGGGGCGCCAATATGGCACTCATTTTGATAACCCATCAGTATGTTCATATTTTTATAAAGCCAAAGCCGAATAGGGCAATATTCATTTTTTCAATCAGGCCGTCTGAAAACAAATATTATTCAGACGGCCTTTTCTGATAATATAACAACGAATTATTCCTTTCGGAGCCGTTATGACCTTCCCGCCACTCAAATCTCCCCTGAAATTTTACGCCGTTGTTCCCACTGCTGACTGGGTCGAGCGCATGGTCAAAGCAGGTGCCGACACGGTGCAACTGCGCTGCAAAACCCTGCACGGCGATGAATTGAAATGCGAAATCGCCCGCTGCGTCGCCGCCTGTCAGGGCAGCCGTACGCAGCTTTTCATCAACGACCACTGGCGCGAGGCAATAGAAGCGGGCGCATACGGCGTACATCTCGGACAGGAAGACATGGACACCGCCGACCTTGCCGCCATCGCCGCCGCCGGTTTGCGCTTGGGTTTGAGTACGCACTCCGTCACCGAACTCGACCGCGCCCTATCCGTACACCCCAGCTATGTCGCCAGCGGTGCGATTTTCCCGACCACGACCAAACAAATGCCCACCGCCCCGCAAGGTTTGGACAAACTGCGCGAATACGTCAGACAGGCGCGTGGCACGCCCGTCGTTGCCATCGGCGGCATCGATTTAAACAACGCCGAAGATGTGCTGGCAACCGGCGTTTCCTCCCTCGCCGTCGTCCGCGCCGTGACCGAAGCGGAAAATCCCGAAGCCGTGGTTAAAGCGTTTCAGGCTTTGTGGGATGAATAAGGTCTTATTACAGACGAACTTTACACTCAAAAAATAAAGAGGATGACCATGAAAAAATTGCTCAACGGATTATTGATCGGCGTTTTATCTTTCAGTTTCATATCGACAGCTTCAGCCGCAAATAACAAGGAAGAACCGCAGAAAAAAGAACTGTATCTGCTTTGCGGTGTGCTGGAAGACGTGCTTGAGCGCGCGAATAGAGATGGAAGAGCTCCCGACCGATTTATAGAACAAAAATTGAAAAATCTTCCGGCAGACAGGGTTAAGGCGGTAAAAGAAAAATTTGCCAGAAAACGTGAACCAGACGGCATGGCAACAGCTTTTTTTATTATTTTCTGGTATTTGAATAATGAAATCATTGATGCTTTACAAAATATGCCGCCATTGAGCAGTCGTGAAGCGGAAGATATTCGCCACAATTGGATGACCAGATTGAAATATGCCGATGACTTATTCAGTGAAAAAGATGATGAAAATAAGCTATATTATTATGAAGGCAATATATATCATGACAATGTTGCATACATCAATACGCTCGAATTTATTTGGAAAGAAGGTTTGATGCTGAAACAAAAAGGCGTAGATTTAAAGAAATGTGGTGAGTCTTTGGCTGCCTTTGATTCTAGAAAAGAATAATTTGCTTCTACAAACCTTCCTGTGTAGAGGAAAATTATCATGTACTTAAACTTTTAGTAACAATAGCTTACATTCATATGAGTTGTTACAGAAAAACGGTTTAATTGCGGAACAATGTATTAGTTAAGAATAGAAATGGAGAACTCATGAATCTCTCTCTAAACGGAGAAACTTTTGAATTTAAAGGTCAAACCGTTGCCGACCTTATCGCCCAAACCGCGCCGCAAAAACCGTTTGCCGTTGCCGTCAATACCCAGTTTGTCGCCAAAAGGCGCATATGCGAAACGGTTTTGAACGAAAACGATAAAGTGGACATTGTGCGTCCCGTAGTCGGCGGATAAGCGTTTTACAATCAATAGGTCGGGTATTTGCGCCCGACTTTTGCCTGTTTGAATATCGGGCAGGATTGCCCGATTGCCTTATGCTTAAAATCTAAAAAATATTACAAAGGAATCCATCATGTTTACCCTATACGGAGAAACTTTCCATTCACGGCTGCTGCTTGGTACGGCTGCTTATCCGACGCCGGAAATCCTCAAGCAGTCTGTCCAAATCGCGCAACCGGCGATGATTACCGTTTCGTTGCGCCGCGCCGGTAGCGGCGGCGAAGCGCACGGGCAGGGTTTTTGGTCGTTGTTGGAAGAAATGGGTGTGCCTGTGTTGCCCAATACCGCAGGCTGTCAAAGCGTGCAGGAAGCCGTGACTACTGCGCAAATGGCGCGCGAAGTATTTGATACCGATTGGATCAAGCTCGAACTTATCGGCGATGATGACACGTTGCAGCCGGATGTGTTCCAGCTCGTCGAAGCGGCGGAAATCCTGATTAAAGATGGTTTTCAAAGGTGCTGCCTTATTGCACTGAAGACCTGATTGCCTGCCGCCGCCTGCTTGACGCAGGTTGTCAGGCGTTGATGCCGTGGGCGGCGCCGATTGGCACGGGTTTGGGCGCGGTTCATGCTTATGCGCTGAAAGTCCTGCGCGAACGCCTGCCCGACACGCCGTTGATTATCGACGCGGGTTTGGGTTTGCCTTCGCAGGCGGCGCAAGTGATGGAATGGGGCTTTGACGGCGTGTTGCTGAATACCGCCGTTTCTCGCAGCGGCGATCCGGTTAATATGGCACGCGCTTTTGCGCTTGCGGTCGAGTCCGGTCGTCTGGCTTATGAGGCGGAACCGGTGGAGGCGCGTGAGAAAGCGCGCGCCAGTACGCCGACGGTGGGCCAGCCTTTCTGGCATTCGGCGGAATATTGAAAAACGTCAGGGCGTGTCGAACACGCCCTTTTTTATTGGTGGAAAACCTGATTTCAGGTTGAACAGAATGTTCAGACGGCCTTGGCCAAAAGCTGTTTCAAGGGTTTTAAGATTTGCCATGCCTGAGCTTTGAGTTGCGGCTGCATCAGCAGGCGGGCGGGGTGGGGAATGACAAAATGCGGCCGCTCTGCGCACAATTCGTTCATCAGCCCGATCATGTCGGGGCTGTCGAAGATTTTGCCGAGGAATAATACTGCGCGCGCTTGCGAAGCGGTCAGCTCGTTTTGCATTTCGGCAAGCTCGGCGCGGATGTGTTCGGTATCAGGCAGGGCGGTGAATACGGGCGCGGTTTTGACCCATGCGGTTTTGTGCGCCTGCTCGGGTTTGAGGCCGATGGCGGCGAGGATGTTGTCGAGAAGCGAGCCGACGTCGCCGCTAAACAGCGTACCGTGCAGGCTGTCTTCGGTGGACGGGCAAATGCTGACCATCATGATTTCAGACGGCCTGATGGTTACGTCAAGGCGGGGCAGATTGTTTGAATGCGCGGCTTTTTCTGTTTTTGCCGGTGTTTCGACGATGGCTTTGGGTGCCGCTTCGGGAGCGCGGACAGCCGGTTTGGCCGTTTGCGCAGTGGCAATGGCGGCAGTGCGTGCCTGATGTGCACCTGCGGATAAAGTGCGCACGGCTTGCGCGGTATCAGCGGCAATGGTTTTGGGGCGGACGGGTGCGGCTGATGCTGCGGCTTGAGGCGCGGCATGGATGATTTTGGCGTTTTGGTTCAGCCACATCGGGCCCAAGCCCAAGGCTTCGTGCAGGTGCAGGTAGCGGCTGCTTAACATGATTTCTCCATCAATACGGCATCTTCGCTGCCACCGTCGGGCAGGGCGTAGTAGTTTTTGCGGCGGCCGCAGGTTTGGAAGCCGTATTTGCGGTAGAGCTGTTGCGCAGTTTCATTGCTTGCGCGGACTTCGAGCAGTAATCGGATTGTACCTTGCTGTTGCACTGCGTTTTGCCAGTGTTGCAACAGAGCGGACGCAATGCCTTGGCGGCGGTAGTCGGGTGCGACGGCAATCAGGTGCAGCTCGGATTCGTCAAATACGGTTTGCCACACGATAAAGCCGGTAATTTGGTGGTCGGTCTGGCTGAGCCAAACGCTATCGGGATGGTGTTGAACCGCCGATTCAAACTGCTGCGCCGTCCACGACGAAGGATTGCCTTGTGCGTCGATGGCGGCAAGGGTGGGGCAGTCGGCAAGTAAGGCTGGGCGCAGGTTCACGGTTTGGCCTTTTGTTGGGCTTGCTCTTGCGCGGTCAGGGCAATTTTGTTGCGGACGTAGAGCAGCTCGGCGTGCGCGGCGTCAGTAGCAAGATAGCGGCCGCTGCGGGCAAGTTTGAGATAGTCGGCGGCGGTCGGCATATCGGCTTGACCGTCAAAAGGCGGTTTGTCGGCGAGGGCAAAGGCATTGCCGATGCCGCCGCTAGGCGTTTTGCCCTCGGGTGCGGTAATGGCGGCGGCTTTGCCAACCGTGTAATCGCTCAAGCGGACGTGGTTTTGCGTATCAAACCATGCGTAGAACACTTCGCCCATACGCGCATCTGTGGCTGCCAGTACACAGCTTGATGGCGGCAGCAGCGAAGCGGCGGCATCGAGGCAGGGAATGCCGATCATGGGCGTGTCAAACGGCGTGGCCAAACCTTGTGCAACCGCCGCGCCGATACGCAGGCCGGTAAATGCGCCGGGACCTTGTGCATAAACGATGCAGCCCAAATCGGCGGCCGTGATGCCCTGCTTCTTTAAAGAGGCGTTCGATTTGTGGCAGGATTTGTTCGGATTGCTTGGTGCCGACGTTTTCATGAAACAGGCGGATTTCGCCTTGATGTTCCAATGCGATGGACAAAAAGGATGTGCTGGTGTCGATGGCAAGAGTCGGGCGGTTGTCGGTTGGCATGGTGTTATTTTTTAAAAGGATATGGGTTGCCATTATAGTGGAATGGCGAGGGGGAACAAAGCACTCGGGCGGCGCGTTGGTAAAAACGCCGTTTGCTGCAAAGCTATTCGATAAGTGAACCAAGGTTTCAGGCCGTCTGAAAATGTTTCAGACGGCCTTGTTCTATTTGTCGAGTTTCAATAAAGGCGAACCTGCTTTTTCAACGGCGCGGCGGTAGGCTTCATGCGCTTCGATGCGCTGCAAATAAGCGCGGATATTGGGGTAGTCGGTAAAATCGAAGCGGTCGGCCGCAGCTTGCAGCGGATAGCTCATCATGATGTCGGCACCGCTGAGGCTGTTGCCGACCAACCATTCGCGGTTTTCCAACTCGTTGTTGATATGGGCAAGATGCAGCGCAGCTTGCGGATGGATAAAGCTGCTTTTGACGCTGCCGCTGATTTTGCGGGCAATCGGTTTGATGAAAAACGGCATGGGCGCGCTTTCAATCCGGCGGAACACCAGTCCGAGCAGCAATAACGGCATCAGCGAACCTTCGGCATAATGCAGCCAGCGTTGATATTGCCAGTATTCGCGGCTGCCGCGTTCGGGCATCAGACGACCGTTGCCGTAGGTCTGAATCAGATAGTCGGTAATCGCGCCGCTTTCCGCCAAGATAAAGCCGTCATCATCCAACAAGGGCGATTTGCCCAAGGGATGGATGGCTTTGAGTTCGTCAGGGGCGAGCAAAGTGTCAGGATGACGGCGGTAGGTTTGCAGGCGGTAGGGCGTACCGAGGATTTCAAGCAGCCAAACAATGCGCAGGGCGCGGGATTGGTCAAGAGAATGTAGGGTAATCATGAGGGGCTTTAAATATCGGTTTGTTTGAGGCCGTCTATGCTGATTTGGCAGGCATCGGCGTATTTTTGCAGTGTTTTGGCCTGTAGTTTGGCGAATACTTCGGGACGGAAATGCCGACGAAGCTGCCATTTCCATACGCCTGCCGCCATGGCCAAGCCGGTTTCATCATAACGGCAGCGGAACATATGGTAGTACAGCGGCGAATATTCGCCTTTTTCGACGGCTTCGCGCGCGGCCTGCGTTTGGGCATCGAGTTCGCACACCGCCATTTCTGTGGCGTAGGCTTCGTCCTGCCAACCGTTGCTGGTGGCCGCTTCGTAGTGGCCGTCGCGGGTGCCGTAGATGACTTTGCGGTGGCCGTGGTAGCTGGCGCTGTTGTCTTGAGGGATGTCGTCAATCTTCATTCAGACGGCCTTTACTGCTTCCAAAAGCATGAAACATGTTGAAAAGCGTCCGCTTTCCGGAACGTAACACAGGATTTTTTGACCGTGTTCGATGGGGAAAGTGCGCATAAATTCTTCAAGGATGATGTAAATCGAGGCCGAACCCGTGTTGCCCTTTGCTGTGCAGATTGGTAAACCATTTTTTTCCTGCGGAATGTCGAAGCCGATGTTTTTTTCAGGCCGTCTGAAAGGCGGTCGCGGAAAAAAAGCCGGAAGAGTAGTGGGGCAGGAACCAATCGATTTCTTCGGCACGGATGCCGTGTTTGGCGGCGATTTGGGAGAGGGGTTTTTTTCCACTGTATAGCGGACGATGTTTTTCGTTCAGCAGTTTCACGTCTTGTTTGACCGCCATCAGGCTGTGGCGGCGGCCGTAATCGGCATCGGCGTGTTTCCAGCCTTCAAATACGCCGTCGCGGAATTCTGCGCCGGCATACATGCAGGGTGGCATTTCGTTGGCGTAGGAAAGCAGGTCTATCCAATGGATTTTCAGGCTGAGGCCGTCTGAATTGGGGCGGTCGGACAGATGCACCGCGCCTGCGCCGTCAGACAGCATCCAGCGCAAAAAGTCTTTTTCAAACCCGATTTCGGGGGACACGTTTTCCAGTTTTTTATGGTCGGTTTCGCTTTGAAACACTTCGCCGCGCATGACCGCCGAGGCGTTTTCGGAAGCAACGGAAACCGCATGTGCGTGTTCGCCGGTACGCACGGCGTTGTAGGCGTGTTTCATCGCCGCCATACCTGCCGCGCATACGCCTGCCATGCTGAACACTTCGCAAGGCGGCATATCCAGCAAACCATGCACCATCACGCCGTGTCCGGGCATGGTTTGGTCGGGATAGGAAGTGGCGCAGGCCAGGCTGCCGATGGCTTTTGCTGGAACGCCTTGGGCAAACAGGCCGTTGACCGCTTCGGCGGCCAACTCGGCATTTGGTGTGCGTCGTGCGGCGGCTTTCGGGGTCGATGGCGTAATGGCGCGACAAAATGCCGTTGGAACGCAAAATCATACGGCGCACGCGTGAAGGTACATCGCCTGCCATGCCGAGGACGGCTTCCATTTTGTCATTGCCGACAGGGGCATTGGGCAAGAAGGCAGAAACGCGGTTGAGATAAACGTCTTTGAGAGTGTTATTCGATGTCATGATGTGGTTGTCAAAATAATCAACCGATAAACCGCGCCGCGTAGTCGCAGCTTGCAGTTAACGGGATGTGGTGTGTTTCGGCGTATTCCATCAGCGCATCCACCAGCAGTTTGGCAATGCCGCGATGACGGAAGTTGGGCGAGACCACGGTATGGTTTACGTCCCAGCCGCCGTTGTGTTCGGTATAGCTGATATAGCCTGCTTCCAAACCGTCAATATCGATTTGAAAGCGACGGCGTTCGGGGTAGTGGATAACTTCGGGCATGATGGATTCCTGGTTTGAGGCCGTCTGAAACAGATTATCTGCCTGACGGTTGTTCATAATAATCCGCCAGCTTTTTCAGACGGCCTTTGAGCAGCGGATGCAGCAGTTTTTTCAAAATTACACTGATGGGTAAAACCACCAAAATCATCGCCAATAAAAAGACGATGTAGAAGCACAGCAGCGCACGGCGCAAAAGCGGAGAAATCCTGCCTGCCGCCATCAAAAGCTTGCCCCAGACGAAGAAGCTGCGGCCGGCGGCACGTTCGCTGAAAATCAGTTTTTCATTCACTGTCACCGCGCCCATGTTTTGAAACAGGGTTTCGTCCAAAGGCTGTTGGTTTAATAGTGTATCGCGCAATTTCGTACCAAACCGCGCCGCATCCGCCAATTCTTCTTCAGCAATGCCGGCAGAGGGCAGGGAGCGGAAATAGCGTTTGTCGCCGGTCAGCATCCATGCGGGCGTGGTAATGAAACTTGCCGCGCTGTTGCAGTCATCGATTTTTTTACGATGTTGCCGATGAGTTTGGCGCCGTTTTGTTTCAGCAAAGATTTCATTTTTTTCCTGCGCGCCCAGCCACATATTGCGGCAGCCGATAAGCGTGATGACCGGTTTGCCGTCCAGCAGGCGGCGCGTTTCTTCGCGTTGCAAAAAGGCGGCCATCGGTTGCGAAGGAGAGAGGAACCAAACGGTGTAGGCAATGACCACCACATCGTAATCTTCGGATGGGATTTGCGGCGGCAGAATCGGGGCGGGTTTTAAATGGACGGTTTCAGGAAAGGTATCGAAAAAACGCCAAAACGGCCATGGAAACGGAAATGCTTGTTCTGGGACGATATTGACGCAATCGACCTGTATGCCGGCTGTTTGCAACGGCGCGGCAAAATTTCGCGTCAGGCTGGAGAGCTGCCCCGTTTGCGAGTAATGCACAATCAGCACTTTTTTCATTATCTTCCCTGCAATGAGTAAGTTATGGTTGGTTTGGACGGTATTATATAGTAAACCGACCGGCCTTGAACTTTATTCATATTCAGTATGTTCGCGTAGGTTTCAGCCGATTCGGATGGAAGCGCCGTATTCTGTCGGAATGGGGTGGTGAAGCGGATTTTAATGCCATGCCAACATGAACAACGGCCGTCTGAAATTTTTCAGACGGCCTTGTGTGGAAATCGGGACGCATGGTCTGGAACGGGATTTGCGCTAAGTATGGCGTGCAAATCATATAGATAAAAAAATAACCGCTTCAAGGCGGTTGGTGGTGGCCAGAGGCGGAATCGAACCGCCGACACACGGATTTTCAATCCGTTGCTCTACCAACTGAGCTATCTGGCCTTCGCGTGTTTTGTTGCGAGATGTGAATTAAACCAAATTTCGTTGCCTTGTGCAAGCGTTTGTAGGCTTTATTTTTGAGGCGGTAAATTAAGATTTTGTTTTGTATTGAATTATTTTTCGTTTTAATTGGCGGTTTTTAGGTTTGCCGGTTTGATTTTCAGACGGCCCTAAGATACAATCGGCTTTTTTTGCTTTGGATTTATGCCATGCTGTATGTGTTTGTTCGTGATATGTGGGATGTTTTGCGTTTGCGCTATCGTTCGCCGGAGACGTATTTGTATTCGCCTTTGGTGATGGCGGCGGTGCTGCTGCTGTTGGGTGTGGTGAACGCGGCCAGCATGTCGCCTTTGTTTGGCAGTGGCGCGGCGGCGGTGTGCCTGTCGGTAATTTTGGTGATTGTGAAATGGTTGGTGTTGAGCCGCTCGATGCGCAAGGTGCTGCATTATTACGGTGCGCCCCGGCTGCCTTTGTGGGGCTTTATTTTGGTGTCTGAGGCTTTGCTGCTGCCGCTGTTGCTGGTGTTGTATGTGCCGGCGTTGGCTGCGTTTGCGCTGTTGTGGCAGGCTTGGGTTTTTGTGGTGCAGGTGCGCGGTTTGATGTGGATGGGGAATGCGACGATAGGCCGTGTTTTGGTGGGTTATGTGTTGTATGGTATCGGTGTGCTGTGTGTGGGTACGGTGATTCTGATGCTGTTTATTGCCGCCGGTTGGTTGGATATGGAAATGTTGAATCAAAACCTGCAGGCGTTGACGTCTGCCCGTCAATAATCAATAGAAATTGGAAGGCCGTCTGAACATTTCAGACGGCCTTTGTTTTATGCGTTTGTTTCGTGGTCTTGCAGGATTTTTTGATAGACGGGGTCGGGGAGGTAGCGGCCTATCATGTCGCGCCAGCCTTGTGGGCCGACCAAGCCTTTGACCATGGTGGAGGACACTTCGGCTATTTCGCGCGGCGGCATCAGGAAGACGGTGGAAATTTCGGGGGCGATGTCGCTGTTGATGTAGCGCATCGAGCGTTCGTATTCGTAGTCGGCGGCGGAACGGATGCCGCGGACGATGAAATTGGCTTTGGCTTCGCGGGCGTAATCGACCAAAAAGCGGTTTTCAAACACGCTGATGCGGACGTTGTGGAAGGGGTGGGTAATGGCATCGAGCATGGCGCGGCGTTCTTCTATGGTGTAGGTGCTGCGCTTTTCGGGATTGGTGCCGATGGCGACGATGAGTTCGTCAAAGAGGGATTGGGCTTCCTGTATCATCCACAGGTGGCCGAGGGTGGGAGGGTCGAAGCTGCCTGCGTACACGGCACGGCGCGGAGTGGTCGTGGTCATTTTGAGTTGGGAATGGGGTTTGTGTGGCGTTCAGGATAGGGGAGTTTGCCGGTGATGTCAAAAATCAAAAAGGCCGTCTGAAATTTCAGACGGCCTTTGCGGCTTTATCAGTCGTCACCACTAATAGAAATGAGGATTCTCAAGAGGCTGCTGAAAATGTTGTAGATGGAGATGAAGATGGTCAGCGCCGCGCTGATGTGGCTGTCTTCACCGCTGTCGATAACGGCACGCACCTGCCACATAATCATCAGGGAACTGAAGACAACGAAGCCGGCCGCGATGGTCAGGCTCAGGGCAGGGATGTTGAGGAAGATGTTGGCTACAACGGCAATCATGAGCACGATCGCACCGGCACCGAGGAAGCTGCCGAGTTTGTTCATGTTCATTGTGGTGCGGCGCGCCATGGCGGACATGGTGAAGAATACACCGGCGGTCATGGCGGCGGCTGTACCGACGATTTGCGCGCCGTTATTAATAGACAGGGTGTATTGCAACATAGGGCTGATGGCAAGGCCCATGCCGAAAGTGAAGATCATCAACAGGGCTACGCCGACGTTGCTGTAACGGTTTTTCTCAATCAGGAAGGTCATGCCGTAGAAAAAACCGAAGAAGGCGGCCAGGGCAACATAGTATGAACCGAATATGGCGAAAATGTTAAAGCCTGTTTTGGCGGAAAAGAACGCGCCGGCAATGGCAGGAATGAAAGACAGGCCGAGCAGGCGGTAGGTTTTTTGCAGGACGGTATTTTTGGCAACCGAGCCTTGCGAGGTATAGTCGTAAACGTCGTTTTGCATGGCGTTTGCTCCAGTGTGGATTGAAATGAATGAAATTTGGATTTTAACAGAGAATCATGGGTTTGTATGATTTATCTGTTCTATTTGCCTAATATGCGGGGCAATCGGGAATTTTAAAGGCCGTCTGAAAATCGGGTTTCAGACGGCCTTGGCTTTTCAATGCTTATTTAGGCTCTTGCGGAACATAGCCTTGTACGGCATCTGCTCCGTCGCCGAAGAAGTATTGTTCCATCTGCTGGGCAAGGTATTCGCGTGCGCGCGGATCAGCAAGGCTTAGGCGGTTTTCGTTGATGAGCATGGTTTGGTGACGGGTCCAAGCCATCCATGCTTCTTGGGAAACGTTTTCAAAAATGCGTTTGCCCAATTCGTTGGGCAGCGGCGGAAATTTCATGCCTTCGGCTTCTTTGCCGAGTTTGACGCAGTGAACCATACGGGTCATGGCGGTTTCCTTATGTGGGGTTGCAAAGGTTGGTATTTTAGCCGATTGCACGGATAGGGGAAAGCGTGGGTTTCAGACGGCCTGAAACCTTGCTATGATGGTCTTTTCTGTTTATTCAGGCAAAGATTATGAACCGCCTCGATACTGCCCGCCGTTATTCCCTTTTTCTCGCCCGCAACCTTGATTCCGGCAAACTCAAGCCCGAAATCTTCCTGCCCATGTTGGACAAGGTTTTGACCGAAGCTGATTTTCAAGCTTTTGCCGATTGGGACAAAATCCGCACGGAAGAAAACGAGGATGAATTGGCGCGGCAGTTGCGCGAGTTGCGTCGTTATGTCGTATCGCAGATTATCGTGCGCGATATCAACCGCATCAGCGATTTGAACGAAGTAACCCGCACGATTACGCTGTTTGCCGATTTTGCCGTTAATACCGCGCTGGATTTCGCCTACGCCTATTATCAGGACATGTACGGTACGCCGATCGGGCGTTATACGAAATCGCCGCAGCATTTGAGCGTAGTGGCGATGGGCAAGGCGGGCGGCTATGAGTTGAACGTGTCTTCTGACATCGATTTGATTTTCATCTATCCCGAGTCTGGCGACACAGACGGCAGGCGCGAACGGGGCAATCAGGAGTTTTTCACCAAAGTCGGGCAGAAACTGATTGCGCTGCTGAACGACATCACCGCCGACGGGCAGGTGTTCCGCGTCGATATGCGGCTGCGGCCGGACGGCGATTCGGGCGCGCTGGTTTTGAGCGAAACCGCGCTGGAGCAATATTTGATTACGCAGGGTCGCGAATGGGAACGCTACGCGTGGTGCAAAGGTCGCGTGGTTACGCCGTATCCGAACGACATCAAATCGCTGGTGCGCCCCTTTGTGTTCCGCAAATATTTGGATTACAGCGCGTACGAGGCAATGCGCAACCTGCACCGCCAAATCCGCAGCGAAGTCAGCAAAAAAGGCATGGCGGACAACATCAAACTCGGCGCGGGCGGCATCCGCGAAGTTGAATTTATCGCCCAGATTTTCCAGATGATACGCGGCGGCCAAATGCGCGCGCTGCAACTGAAAGGCACGCAAGAAACGCTGAAGAAACTTGCCGAGCTGGGCATCATGCCGTCTGAAAACGTCGAAACCCTGCTTGCCGCCTACCGCTTCCTGCGCGATGTCGAACACCGCCTGCAATACTGGGACGACCAGCAAACCCAAACCCTGCCCACCTCGCCCGAACAGCAACAACTGCTCGCCGAAAGCATGGGTTTCGACAGCTACGCCGCCTTTTCAGACGACCTCAACGTTCATCGGAGCAAAGTCAATCAGTTGTTCAACGAAATTTTGAGCGAACCCGAAGAACAAACGCAAGACAACAGCGAATGGCAATGGGCATGGCAGGAAAAACCCGATGAAGAAGAACGGCTAGGCCGTCTGAAAGAATATGGGTTTGATGCCGAAACCATCGCCACGCGGCTCGACCAAATCCGCAACGGTCATAAATACCGCCACCTTTCCGCACACGCCCAGCCGCGTTTTGACGCCATTGTGCCGTTGTTAGTAGAGGCGGCGGCCGAGCAACCCAATCCGACCGACACATTAATGCGGCTGTTTGACTTTCTCGAAAACATCAGCCGCCGCTCCGCCTATCTCGCCTTCCTCAACGAACATCCGCAAACCTTGTCGCACCTAGCACAAATCATGAGCCAAAGCTCATGGGTGGCGGCGTATCTGAGCAAATACCCGATTCTGCTGGACGAACTCATCAGCGCCCAGCTTTTGGATACCGCGTTTGATTGGCCGGCACTTGCTGCCTCACTTTCAAACGACCTCAAAAGCCTGCGGCGGCGACACCGAAGCACAAATGGATACACTGCGCCATTTCCAACACGCCCAAGTCTTCCGCCTCGCCGTTCAAGACCTTGCCGGATTGTGGACGGTAGAATCACTTTCCGACCAGCTCTCCGCACTTGCCGACGCCATCCTTGCCGCCTCCCTGCCGTGCGCGTGGGCGGATATGCCCAAAAAAACACCGCGACACGCCACAATTTGCCATCATCGGCTACGGCAAACTGGGCGGTAAAGAGCTCAGCTATTCCTCCGACCTCGACTTGGTCTATCTTTACGACGACCCGCATCCTGATGCAGGCGACGTGTACAGCCGCCTTGCCCGCCGCCTGACCAACTGGCTTTCCGCTGCCACCGGCGCAGGCAGCCTCTACGAAACCGACCTGCGCCTGCGCCCCAACGGCGATGCAGGTTTCCTCGCCCACAGCATCGCCGCCTTTGAAAAATACCAGCGCGAAAACGCCTGGACGTGGGAACACCAATCCCTTACCCGCGCCCGTTTTATCTGCGGTACGCCCTGATGTTCAGACGGCCTTCGACCGCATCCGCACCGAAATGCTGACCGCTGAACGCGACCAAACCGTTTTAGCAGGCGAAATCATCGAAATGCGCGAAAAAATGTTCCCCACCCACCCGCCTGCCGATAGCAACGTCAAATACGCGCGCGGCGGCGTGGTCGATGTTGAATTTATCGTCCAATATCTCATCCTTGCCCATGCCCGCCAGTATCCGCAACTCCTCGATAACTACGGAAACATCGCCCTGTTGAACATCGCTGCCGACTGCGGCCTCATCGACAAAACCCTAGCCGAACAAAGCCGCACCGCCTACCGCTTCTACCGACAGCAGCAACACAACACCAAACTGCGCGACGCCAAAAAAACCGAAGTAACGGACGAATTGCTGACCCACTACGGCAACGTGCGAAAACTGTGGCAGGAAGTATTCGGGGCAGAAGTGAAGTTCGGATAAGCAGGCGGGCGTATTCAGCGTCAAAAGCCTGCACGGCAACACAATTTACCGCCACAACAAACTCACTCTAAACATATAAGGAAAACCAACCATGAAGAAAATGGCACTGTTTTTAACGGTTGTACTGTCGTCGGCTGCAGCCCAAGCTGCTGAATATTTGTTGCCTTATACCGAATGCGATGGCTCTGCAAACGTTCGTGCTGCTCCTGATACACGCAGCAAAATCATGACCGTATTGGATTATGAAAGCAAAAAACATAAAATACTCAGTAAACAGGGTAAATGGTTTCATATTCAATTAGACGGAATCCGTACAGGCTACGTCCATCAAAGCCAAGGCTTTATCGTGCACAATTATGTTGTTGCCAGCCCTGACGGATCGGCAAACGTCCGTAACAACAGCTACCCCGAAGAACCGATCAGGCAAGGCGAAATCATCAAAACACTCCCAAACGGAACACGTGTACAGATCGCCCCAGCCTTCAGAAAAGGCGACTGGTTGTGGTACAGCAATCAGGGAGCTTACACAGAAAAAGACGAGTATGGTCATCATGTTTTGACTCAGGGTTATATCCACAAAAGTCAACTTCGACGCGTGGAGTAATAAACAAACAATTTATCCGATAAAGCATACTTTCGGACATAAAGTAGGTACTGTTTTGCCGAAGATATAAAAAAGGCCGTCTGAAACTTTTCAGACGGCCTTTTATGGCATTTATTCTTCTTCCTGTTCTGCTTCTGCCTCTTCCGGTTTTTCAAGGAAATTGCCTGCTAACCACAGTAAAGCGCCACTACCTGTAATGCCTGCTTTAATCCACATGGCGGTATCTTCGCCCCATTCGTAAATCCAGGCCAAGACTTTGGGGACGGCGTTCATATAATTCAAACCGAATGCCAATACGCCGAGGATAAATAAAGTACTGCCCAAGCTTTTCATAGTTATTCCTTATAAAATCAAATATATACATCAAAAAAATTCAATAAATGCAGTAATGCCGAGTGAATGAATGTGTCAAGAAATGCCATTATATTCGGTTTTATGTAAAGAAGATATTTTTTTATCAAGGCTGATTGGCAGTTTGAGGCGATGGGTAACTGCTTGCAGAGGGAGGGATTCCGTCTGTTTGTTTATAAGTTATCGGCTTGACCTGGGCAATCATGATATGCAAAAACTGTTCTCATTTTGTGTCGATATTGTGATACAGCAAAACAAGTTCTAAAATATGCTGCTTATTTATATATTAAAAAAACAAGGAGAAACTGATGTCTAAGGTTGCAGTACTCGGTGGCGGTCTGTCGGGCCGTCTGATGGCGTTCCAACTGGCAGAGAAGGGCATTTCGGTCGAGTTGTTTGAGAAAGGCGAACGCAACGGCGCGCAAGCCGCCGCTTATGTTGCCGCGGCCATGTTGGCGCCGTCTGCCGAAGCGGTGGAGGCAACGCCCGAAGTCATCCGTTTGGGCAAACAAAGCATTGCGCTTTGGCGCGCGATTATCGGCCGTCTGAATACGCCGGTGATGATGCAGGAAAACGGCAGTCTGATTGTCTGGCACACGCAGGACAAGCCGCTTTCTGCCGAGTTTGCCCGTCATTTGAAGCGCGGCGGCGTGGCGGAATATGAAACCATACGTTGGAACGCGGATGAAATCGCAGCAAACGAGCCGCAACTGGCAGGGCGGTTTTCAGACGGCCTGTATCTGCCTACGGAAGGGCAGCTGGACGGACGGCAAGTATTGAATGCGCTTGCCGATGCTTTGGAATCAATGAATGTCGCGTGCCATTGGTCGTGCGAACGCGAAGTCGAAGATTTGGCGGCGCAATACGATTGGGTCATCGACTGCCGCGGTTATGGTGCAAAGAGCGCGTGGAACAGGCCGTCTGAAAGCCAATTGCGCGGCATACGCGGCGAAGTGGCGCGCGTTTACGCACCCGAAGTCGAGCTGTCCCGCCCAGTGCGCCTGCTGCATCCGCGCTATCCTTTGTATATCGCGCCGAAGGAAAACCATATTTTTGTGATTGGTGCGACCCAAATTGAAAGCGAAAGCCAAGCGCCGGCCAGCGTGCGTTCCGGTTTGGAACTTTTGTCCGCACTGTACGCCGTGCATCCGGCATTTGGTGAGGCGAACCTTTTGGAACTGGCCACCGGCTTGCGCCCGACTTTAAACCACCACAATCCCGAAATCCGCTTCAACCGCGAACGCCGCCTGATTGAAGTCAACGGCCTGTTCCGCCACGGCTTTATGATTTCCCCGGCCGTTACCGGTGCGGCCGTGCGTTTGGCCGGTGCGCTGTTTGCCGGAAGCGACATTCCCGAAAGCGACGAAACCAGCGGTTTGCCGTATATCCGCGCTGCGAATTGAAGCCGTTGCGGACGAAGTGGCTTGAAAATCGGGCAAATTGTTTGTGAAAGACAGCCACAGGCCGTCTGAAAATGATAAAATCGCCGTCAATTCAATCAACCTTGCGTCTGAAAACCACATGATGCCGTTTTCAGACGCCAAACCAATTTCCTATTTAACGATAAGCACATGACAACCCAAACCCTCTTAATCGAACTTCTCACTGAAGAACTCCCGCCAAAAGCCCTCAATAATCTGGGCAACCATTTTGCCGCTTCCGTTGCCGAAGGCTTGGAAAAGGCGCAACTGATTGACGGCGCAGCCGAATACACTGCCTACGCTTCTCCGCGCCGTTTGGCCGTTCAAGTCAAAAACGTGAAAGCCGTTCAAGCCGATCAAAAAATCGTGAAAAAAGGTCCTGCCGTGGCGAATGCCATGAAAGACGGTGCGCCGACCAAGGCTTTGGAAGGTTTTGCGCGCGGTGCGGGTGCGAAAATCGAAGACTTGACCATCATCAACGACGGCAAGCAAGACGTGTACGCCTACGAGTACGTCCAAACCGGCAAACCGCTGGGCGAGCTTTTGGAAGACATCATCAATGCCGCAGTGAAAAAATTGCCGATTCCTAAAGTCATGCGTTGGGGCAGCAGCACATTTACCTTCGTGCGCCCTGTACACAGCCTGATCGTGCTGCACGGCGGCGACATCGTAAACGTCAGCGTTTTGGGCTTGCAAAGCGGCAACAAAACATTGGGTCACCGCTTCCTCTCCAGCGGCGAAATCGCCATTGAAAATGCCGACAGCTACGCCGCACAAATGCGCGAGCAAGGCAAAGTAGAAGCATCGTTTGCCGAACGCAAAGCCGCCATTCAGACGGCCTTGAACGAACAAGCAGGCCGTCTGAACGCAACCGTTGCCGCTGACGAAGCATTGTTGGACGAAGTGACCGCATTGGTTGAATGGCCTGTGGTATTGGAAGCCGGTTTTGAAGAACACTTCCTCGCCGTACCGCAAGAGTGTTTGATTCTGACCATGCAGCAAAACCAAAAATACTTCCCGCTGCTCGATCAAAACGGCAAGCTGATGAACCGCTTCCTGCTGGTGTCCAACCTACAAACCGAAGATCCGTCACACATCATCCAAGGCAACGAACGCGTTTTGCGCGCGCGTCTGTCTGATGCCGAGTTCTTCTACAAACAAGACCAAAAAGCGACTTTGGAAAGCCGCCTGCCGAAATTGTCCAGCGTGGTTTACCACAACAAAATCGGTTCGCAAGCCGAGCGCATCGAGCGTCTGCAAAGCATTGCCGCCCATATCGCTAAAGCATTGGGCGCGGATGCCGCCGCAGCCGAGCGCGCCGCACGTTTGGCCAAAGCCGACTTGGTGACCGAAATGGTCGGCGAGTTCCCCGAATTGCAAGGCACTATGGGCAAATACTACGCCCGCTTGGACGGCGAGACTGAAGAAATCGCCGAAGCCATCGAGCAGCACTACCAGCCGCGTTTTGCCGGCGACAACCTGCCGAACGGCAAAGTAGCAACCGCCGTTGCTTTGGCCGACAAACTGGAAACCTTGGTCGGCATTTGGGGCATCGGCCTGATTCCGACCGGCGACAAAGACCCCATACGCCCTGCGCCGCGCCGCCTTGGGTATTTTGCGTATGCTGATGCAGTATGGTTTGGACGTAAACGAACTGATTCAGACGGCCTTCAACAGCTTCCCGCAAGGTTTGCTCAACGAGAAAACGCCGTCTGAAACCGCCGACTTCATGCAGGCGCGTTTGGCCGTGTTGTTGCAAAACGATTATCCGCAAGACATCGTTGCCGCCGTATTGGCGAAACAGCCGCGCCGTTTGGACGACGTAGTGGCCAAACTGCAGGCCGTTGCCGTGTTCAAACAGCTGCCCGAAGCCGCTGCATTGGCCGCAGCCAACAAACGCGTGCAAAACCTGCTGAAAAAAGCCGATGCCGAGTTGGGCGCGGTTAACGAAAGCCTGCTGCAACAGGACGAAGAAAAAGCCCTCTTTGCCGCTGCGCAAGGCTTGCAGCCGAAAATCGCCGCCGCCGTCGCCGAAGGCAATTTCCAAACCGCCTTGTCCGAACTGGCTTCCGTCAAGCCGCAAGTCGATGCCTTCTTCGACGGCGTGATGGTGATGGCGGAAGATGCCGCCGTGAAACAAAACCGTTTGAACTTGCTGAACCGCTTGGCAGAACAAATGAACGCAGTTGCCGACATTGCACTCTTGAGCGAATAAGGCCGCGTTTCAGTTGACCCTTTTTTCAGGCTGCCCGATGTTTCAGGCAGCCTGAAGTTTTTTTCGGGCGTATCCCTTACATGGCGTTCAAGGGTATAATTCAGCAGATTTGTCAGGCAGGCAAATCGCGCACATCAAACAATTTCCCACATTCAAGAGGCAGATTATGAATATTCCAGCCATCCGAACCGCACTCGATGCCGTATTGATTCCCCACACAATGCGTACTTTGGGCAGCGAAAAAGCCGTTACACTCCTTGAAGAGCGTTCAGACGGCCTGCATATCGGCCTGAAATTCGCATTCCCTGTTGCCCATATTGCCGCAGACATTGCCAACGCCCTCCAAGAAGCCGTCATGACCCATACCGGCGACACGCATATCCACTTAAGTATCGATACCGAAATCGGTACGCACAAAGTCCAACCCGGCGTGGCGACCATCAAAGGCGTGAAAAACATCATTGCCGTTGCATCCGGTAAAGGTGGTGTCGGCAAATCAACGACCACAGCCAACCTTGCTACCGCAATGGCCAGAATGGGCGCGCGCGTCGGCGTACTCGATGCTGACCTGTACGGCCCAAGCCAGCCCACCATGCTCGGTGTACAAGACCGCAAACCCGATCAACAAAACAAAAAACTCATTCCCGTTGAAGCCGAAAGCGGCATTCAAGTGATGTCCATCGGTTTTCTGGTCGATACCGACCAAGCCGTCGTTTGGCGCGGCCCGATGGTCAGCCAAGCCTTGCAACAGCTTATGTTCCAAAGCGAGTGGGACAATGTCGATTATCTCTTCATCGACCTGCCGCCCGGTACCGGCGATATCCAATTGACCCTGTCGCAAAAAATCCCCGTAACCGGCTCCGTTGTCGTCACCACGCCGCAAGACATCGCCCTGATTGATGCACGCAAAGCCGTGGATATGTTCAACAAAGTCAATATTCCGATTTTGGGCGTTTTGGAAAACATGTCTGTCCATATTTGCACCAACTGCGGCCATGCCGAAGCAATCTTTGGCGCAGAAGGCGGTAAAAACCTGGCAGAGCGTTTGAATGTACCGTTGCTCGGCCAACTTCCATTAAGCCTGCCTGTACGCGAAGCCATGGACAGCGGCACATCTTCGGCCTTGTTTGAAAACAACCAAACCATCGCCGACATTTACACCGAAGCCGCATTCCAAATTGCACTGGCCATTGCCGATAAAGGCAAAGACTTCAGCAGCCGCTTCCCGAAAATCGTCGTCGAATAAAAAAGTTTAAAAAAGGTGTTGACAGCTGTGTGACCTGTCTCTATAATGCACAGCTTATCGGGTCGTTAGCTCAGTCGGTAGAGCAGCGGACTTTTAATCCGTTGGTCGAGCGTTCGAATCGCTCACGACCCACCAAATATGAAAACCTGCTTTGAAAAAAGCAGGTTTTTTGCGTTTGGAGTTTAGGATTTTGTTGAAAATATTTTGTTATTGAAATAATTCATAGCATATCAAGCATCAGGCCGTCTGAAAGATATTTTCAGACGGCCTGAAGTTTTATAGGAATAGTTTTGAGAAATAAGTTTTCTACTTAGGGCAGACAAACGTTTAAAACCTTACCTGCGTATGCAACTGCCTACGATAAACCAATACGGCAGCAGTCAGCGTGGCACAAGAGAACGCAGACAGTAAAAGAAGGTAGTGGCCTATTCCGTCTAGTCCGCTGCGGTTGAGCAGCAATTCTTGAAAAGCCTTCAAGCCCCAAGCCATCGGGGAAATCCAAGTGAGTTGCTGCATGGTTTCGGGCATGACGTGCGCAGGCACCATAATGCCGCCGATTGCCGCCATCAGGATAATGCCGCCGCCGCCGAGTACGACAGCGTGTTCGGTAGATTTGGCGCAGACGCTGATTAACAGCGCGTAGCCAAGGGCGGCGGCACTGACGGCAGCGGACAGCAACGTGTAGGGAACAAGGCTGCCATTGAGTATGAGGGCGGGCACGCCGATTTCGGGTAGCAGGTAGCGGCCGAGCAGCAGCATTCCGACAAACTGAAGCTGGTTAATCAGGAAATAGGGGACGAGTTTGGCGGCAATCAGGCCGGACGCGGAAGCGCGGGCGAGACGCAGGCGGGTAATGGTGTTGGTCTGGCGTTCCAGCGCCATGACGTTCGACAGCGGTATCATGATGAAAAACATACCGAAAATCAGCCATGCGGGTACGCTGTGCTGTACGGCGTTGGGTTTTTCCACAGTGCCGCTGCCTGCGCTCAGGTAATGCTCTTCCAGCATTTTTTTATCTAGAAAGCTGCGCACGGCGGCGAATTGTTCGTCGTTTTTTTCATCCACTTTTTTCTGGATGTCTTTGCGGATGGCGCGGGGCAGTTTTTTATTGTTGATTTTGATGCCGTCGTTGTTGTCGAAATAAGCGTCCAGCCGCGTTTCGGTGTAGTGCTGCTGCAAAACGCCTTTGACCGCCGCCAGCCATGAAGGCTCGGTATCGGGCGGTACATAGATTTGCAGGGCTTTGTCATCGGCAATTTTGCCGGAGGCGTGGTTCGGGTTGTGCAGCACCAGTTGGAAACGTTTGTCGTGTAGGCCGTTTTGCGCGTCGGTTAGTTTTTCAGACGGCATCAGTGTGACATGGATTTGTTCTTTCTCCAGCGCGGCGGCCAGCGCGGTATTGACGCTGTCGTCTGCCGCGCCGACCAGCGCGATGCGGCTGTCGGTGTGCGGGTCCTGGTCGCGGCTCAGTGCCAACGACATAATCAGCATAAAGGCGATGGGCATTACAAACAACACGGCCAAACCGTGCAGGTCGCGGCAGAGCAGTTTGAGTTCTTTGAGGAGGGAGGAAATCGTCATTGTGGATTTTGCTTATCTGTTGCCGGTTCGTCTTTGCGCAGGAAATCAAGGTAAAACGTTTCCAGCGAACCGTGTCCCTGCTGGAAGTAGCGGATTTTCGCGCCGCTTTGTTGCAGGGCGGCGTAAACGGCGGCGGCATCGTGCGTCGTTTCCATCATGCCGCGGCTGTCCACTTGCTTTGCACCCAAAGCGGCCAGCGTTTGAGGCGGCAGCGGCGGTTCGACGGTAAAGCGCACGACACCGGTTTGCGTACTTAAAAGCTCGTCCAAACTGCCGTGGTACACCAGTTTGCCGTGTTGCAGCAGCGCGATTTTGTCGCAAAGCTGCTCGATTTCCGAAAGATAGTGCGAGGTGTAAACCACCGTTACCCCCTGCCGCGTCAAATCCGCCACGCTATCGAGGATAAAGTGGCGTGACTGCGGGTCGATGCCGACCGTGATTTCGTCGAGGAATACAAGTTGCGGCGTATTAATCAGGCCGATGGCAAAATTCAGACGGCGTTTAAGCCCGCCCGAAAGATGCTTTCGCTGCTTTGTTTTTATGTGCGGTCAGGTCGGTCTGTTCCAACAGCGCATTCAGACGGCCTTTGTCGCGCACTTTGTAAAGCGAGGCGAAAAACAGCAGGTTGTCCCACACCGAAAGCTGCGGATAAAACGCGAAATCCTGCGGCACCAAACCGATTTTCTGACGTTCGCTGCGGCCCAACAGGCGCAACGGCTTGCCGTCAAACAAAATTTCGCCCTGCCGTACTTCCTGCAAGCCTGCCAAAAGCGACATCAGCGTCGTTTTCCCCGCACCGTTGTGACCGAGCAGCCCCAAACATTCGCCGTCGGCAATATCGAACGACACATTGTCCAGCGCGGCAGTTTCGGCTTTGGGATAACGGTGGGAGAGGGATTGGATGTGAATCATGGTTTCAGACGGCCTTTCGAGCGATATTTAAATCGCAGCACCCCATAAATAACGGCGCTGGAATTTGCCGTCCTTAAATATAAAGCAGACGCCGAAAGGATCACCGTCCGAACCTTGTCTGCCGAACAGGTAAAGCGTCTTATCGCTGTGGCGGTAATAGGCTTTCCAGCCTTGATATACATTGCTGCCGCGTGCGGTAGCGGCAAAATCGGGCGAGAACAGTCCTTGCAGTTCGGCAGCGGGAACCGCTTGACCGTTTAGCGTGATGCGTTCAAGCGCGAACACGCTTTTGGGAATGTCGTAGTCTGTACCATAGAAAGGTTTGCCTCGATAGAGCCGCGCGGTGTATTTGTTTTTGCTGATACCTGAGAAATCACTGCGTTTAGGGTGAATACGCCGAGCAACGATGTGTACCTTTTGTCCGCTACCGGACAAAGTCAGCGTATCGTCGCGACCGGATTGTTCGCGCAGGCGGACGAAGTTTTTGTCGGAAGCGGGAAATATCAGACGGCTGTAATGGATAAAGCCGGAATCATCGGCGTTTGCCTGTTGTAGTTGAACAAAACAGAAGTCCGGCCTGTTTTCACTGAGTTCTTCTATACATTCCAACGGTGTGCCGTCGGGGATTTTTGCCAAAACTTTGGCTTTCAAATTGGGGCGTTCGCGTAAGTTGGTGTGTCCGTCGGCATCATGAACCAAGGCAAAGCCGTTTTGCGGCGCGGCATGGGTTAAGGCGGAACACAAAAATAAGACAGTAGCTAGGTAACGCATTTTTTATTTCTTTTAGTTTTCAGACGGCCTGAATGTCAAAATAATTCACGGTAGATTAATCGGGATCGAATAAATCCTGATTATTTCAATAATCCCCGCCATAACGCTTCTTCATCATCCGCAATTTTGCGCAGAAATTCGGCAATGTTGCGGCAGCCGTTTTCAGATGGCTTTTTGCACTGTTTCACGCACATTGCTGCGAATTGGCGCCATTGGTCGCCGATGGCGGTCATTTGTTCTGAGGCCGTCTGAAATGTAGGTTCGTTGCAGATATGGGCGGCTTGTTCGAGGAAGTAGGCGTAGATATAGCGGAAACCTGCTCCGCCGGTACCGATTTCTTCCTGCATCCGCACCAAATGGCCGAGAAACAGTTTTTGGTATTTGTCGTTTTGTTTGGCAGGCAGGGACTCGATTTTTTTGGCCAGCGTGCGGATGCCTTTTACACCGATGAAAAAGACCGGCGCGAGCATATGTTTGGCGTTTTTGCGTATGGCTTTGCGGATAATAGCGGGCAAGTCCGCCATGATTTTTTCAGACGGCCTGTTGTCTTCCAAGGTGTACATCATGCCTTTTGCCGCCAATACGCCTTTGGCAAAGCGTGCACGCTGCAAATCTTCGGCAGCGCAGCGTTGCACGGTTTCAAATACGGGGTCGCTGATGAGGTAGTCGTTGCCGTCTTTGCCGTATACCAAAAGATTGTGTGCGTTGAAATGGAATCGCATTTGCGGCGGGAAGTAGGGCAGCCAGAAGACGGAGGTTTGCAAACCTGCCAGCTTGCCTGAGGACAGCGCGGCATCCAATGCGGCTTGTCCGCTTTGTGCGTCGGAAAATTTGCGGACGGACAATTTCAGCCCCAATGCTTTGCAGGTGTTTTTGATGATGCTGCGCGGTGCGGTACGGTAGGAAATCAGCGGCATGCCGTTTAATTTGATCAGCGGCATCCAGACAAACGTCAGCGCGTGGGCAATACCGAAAATCATGGCTTCGTCTAAATTGTGGCCATGGTATTTGAGCAGGGTGGACATCACACCGCTTTCGCAATGGGCGGTATGCTGGTGTGGAAATTCTTGTGTGGTCATAAAGTTATTGGTTTTCATGCAATGTTTTCAGACGGCCTGATACGGTCGGAATGGTTTGTTGTTTTGGAAATCAGCGGGCTTCTTTGGCCGCTTCCTGCTCGGCTTTGTAGCGGCGCAGAAATTCGATGGCGGCGGCTTTTTTTCGGCTTCGTTGCCGTATTTGGCATCACGTTGGGCGCGGCGCAGTTCGGCGCGTTCTTTGGCTTCTTCGATTTGGCGCGCTTTGAAGTCTTCTCGGTTGTCGGAGGAGACGAGTTTGTCCTGTTGCGATTGCGCTTTGGCCATGGCCTTGGCAATCAAATCCATGGGGTTGAATGCGGCGCTTGGTGCGGCTGTTTGGGTTTGCGCCTGTGCGGCCTGTTTGGCTTTGACGGCGGCTTCGCGTTGCGCCAGCAGGGCTTTGCGTTCGGCATCATCGCGCTGTTTGCGCGCGGTATGGCGTTCAAAACGGCTTTGTGCGTGTTCGGCGGCGGCAAAGCGCGGTTCGGCAGAGGTGCTGAAACGGCGTGCGGATGGTAGGAAGGGCTGCGATACGGGAACCATGTCGATGCAGTCGACGGGGCAGGGAGTAACGCACAAGCCGCAGCCGGTGCATTCGTCGCTGATGACGGTGTGCATCAGTTTGGACGCGCCCATAATGGCATCGACAGGGCAGGCGCGGATGCAGGCGGTACAGCCGATGCAGACGGCTTCGTCAATTAGGGCTACGGCTTTGATTTGTGTTTTTGCCGGAGCGAGGTAGGGTTTGCCCAACAGGTCGGCAATGTCTTTCATGACGGTCTCCCCACCCGGCGCGCACAGGTTTACCGGCGCTTCCCCTGCCGACAGGGCGCGCGCATAGGGTAAGCAGCCTTCATAGCCGCACTCACGGCATTGGGTTTGCGGCAACAGGCGGCTGATGCTTTGGATGGGAATGTTCATCATGGATAGTCAAAATCGAAAAGGCGCATTATATCAGATTGTTGCGTTTATTTTGGCGAAACCCGCTTTGCTTATTTTAGTGAAACTCTACGCTTGTTTTAGCGAAACTCGCTACACTCGTTTTCAGACGGCCTGAGTCGGGTTTGCGTTATAATTTTGAAATGGATTTATTCGGATAATTAGGAATGACGGCTACACTTTGCCCCTGTCAGTCGGGGCGCGTATATACGGAATGTTGCGCACCGTTTCATGCGCGTGAGACGACGGCCTTGACGGCGGAAGAGTTGATGCGTTCGCGTTACAGCGCGTATGCTTGCAGGAGATTGACTATATCGTGGACACGACTGTCCCTGCGCAGCAGAATTTGTTGGACAAGCAGGATTTGGCGGCATGGAGTAGACAGACGCAGTGGTCGGGATTGAAGGTTGTCCGTCATGTACCGTTTGGCAAGCTGCATGCTTTGGTCGAGTTTGAGGCGTATTTTGAAGAGAACGGGCAAACTGAGTGCCATCATGAATTGTCGGCGTTTGTGAAAATAGACGGGCGTTGGTACTTTATTGATCCGACTGTTGCGTTGCCGACGATGAAACAGCCTTGTTTGTGCGGTTCGGGCAAAAAGTTTAAGGCGTGTTGTGGACAGTTTTTCAAATAGTAATGTAAATAGGCCGTCTGAATGTTCAGACGGCCTGAGCTGTTTTTGCAGATAAAAAAAACCATTCATACTAAGGGAGAAGTATGAATGGCCAATACATTGCGGGAAAACGTCTTACTTGCTGCACCGCCCAAAAGGGATGAAAGAGCGGTGTTGTGTCAGCAATTAATATTCTACCGTTTTTAGTATTAAATGCTGTTAAGAAGTGAAATAATTTCAATAAGTTGCAAGATAATCGTGATTTTTTGAAGATAAACGGTATTTTTACTGATTTTCTCGAATCCATTTCACCCATTTCTGAAACAGCTCGGGTTGCAATGCGGCGATGACGGAACGCTTGAATACATGTTCGCCGCTCCAAAAATCGTCGCCTTCCAAAGTGGTCAGGCAACCGCCGGCTTCTTCAAAAATCAATGCGCCGGCAGCGTAGTCCCACAGCTTTTGTCCGCCGTGGATGTAAATATCGTAGCGGCCGCTGGCAAGGTAGCACCAATCGAGCGTGCTGCTGCCCATGCTGCGGATTGTACCGAATGGGGCGAGGGTGTTCATGCGGCTGGCGAGTTTGCCCGAACGCAGGTATTTGATTTCTACGCCGGCAATGGATTCGTTGAGTTTTTTGTTTTCGGAGCGCAGCGGCAGCGGCGTGCCGTTGAGAAATGCGCCTTTGCCGCGTTCGGCATAGAAACATTCGCCGCTGACCGGATTGTAAATCACGCCCAATTCGGCGTGGCCGTTTTTAACCAGCGCGACGGATACGGCAAAATGCGGCAAACCGTTGACGAAGTTGTTTGTGCCGTCTATGGGGTCGACAATCCACAGGCCGTCTGAATGTTCGTTCCACAAACGGGTTTGTTCCTGAACGCTCATTTCCTCGCCCAACATCGGACAATCCTCCAATAAGGGCAGGGCGGCGGCAAAGCGGTTTGTGCGGCCAAATCTGCTTCACTCAAAACCGAACCGTCTTCCTTGCGTCGTGACGGCGTGTTCAGAAAACGCGGCATGACTTCGGTTTGGGCGATGTGGCGGACGACTTTCTGTAAACGGTATAGCACGGCGTATCCTTGTTTTTTGCAGTTTTGCGTGACAGTGGATTAAAATTCAGGAAGTTTTAAATTATAGTGGATGAAATCGAAATCAGGCAGGCAAGAGGATGTCGCCGTGTTTCAACTTCGTTCACGAAAGTTCAAATTATATACATGAATAAAGCAGGAAACCATGCCCCGATTTTACGTTGATTTTGCCTTAAGCCCCGACAGCGTGGTCGAATTGCCCGATAATGTGGTGCGCCATCTGAATGTATTGCGCGTGAAAAATACGGAAGAAATCGTGTTGTTCAACGGCAATGGCAAGTCATATCCGGCTTTGCCTGAAGTTTTGGAAAAACGCCGCGCCAGCGTGCGTATTCTGCGTGAAGAGGCAACGGACAACGAATCGCCGCTGAACATTACGTTGGTACAGGCGGTATCCGCCGCCGAGCGCATGGATTTCACTTTGCAGAAAAGCGTGGAATTGGGCGTGGCGGAAATTCGTCCGGTCATCAGCGAACGCTGTGTCGTCCGCTTGAGCGGCGAACGTGCTGAAAAGCGGGTGGCGCGTTGGCAGGAAATCGTCGTTTCGGCGTGTGAACAAAGCGGCCGCAATATTGTGCCGAAGGTTTTGCCGCTGACGACTTATGCACAGGCTCTGCAGCAGTTGCCGCAGGAAACGACCAAACTGTTAATGAGCTTGAACCGCGCACAAAAACTGAGCGATGTTCGGCCGCAATCCGGTAAGGTCGTGTTTATGGTCGGCCCTGAAGGCGGTTGGACAGAGAAGGAAGAGCAGCAGGCATTTGATGCCGGTTTTCAATCCGTTACGCTTGGTAAACGGGTGTTGCGTACCGAAACCGCCTCACTTGCGGCCATTGCCGCCATGCAGACGCTTTGGGGCGATTTTGCATAAATTCAGGCTGTCTGAAAACGAGCGTAGCGAGTTTCGCTAAAACGAGCTGTTGCTTCATGATATAAAAATGGGAGTTTAAAAAATGTCTTACACCTTTACGCTGGCCGAGCATGAGCTGGAAGCGGAATTGAAAAAGTTAATCGTGCAAGAAGCCGATAAGGCCGACGATGTGAATATGGATGATTTCACCAACGATGCGCTTTTGTTTGGCGATGACAGTCCGGTCGGTTTGGATTCGCTTGATGCGCTGCAAATCAGCGTTGCTTTGCAACAGTATTTCCAAGTGCGCCTGCAGGGAGATCGGATGGTGCGAAAACATATGCTGTGCGTACGCGATTTGGCGGCGTTTATCCGTGCGGAGCATGGCGCGTGAGTTGGGTTTGCGGTACGGCGGCCACTTCTGCCTTGAATCCGCAAACGGATTTCAGACGGCCTGATGCGGTGTCTTATACGTTTTTAAACCAGCCGCAGCAGGCTGCTTATTTTCGTGCATCGTCGGCGATAGTTTGGGGCGGAAGGAATTTACGGATATTGCCGAACAACATTTGCGCCGAGCCGCCGAAAATGCAGGCTGGCCGTCTGAAAGCTGGCACGATGCGCCGGTGTTTATCGGTTCCAGTTCCTATTCCATCTCCGAATATGAAAACCGCCATTTTGCGGGTAATAGGGTGGTAGAAGAACACAATCTGCTTTATCTTGCCGAAGATTTGCGCCGGCGCAGCGGCAATCGGCAGATTTTCAGTTTCGCTACTGCATGCACTTCATCCGCCCATGCGCTGATTCAGGCAGATAATTGTGTGCGCGGCGGGGCGGAGCGTGCCTTTGTGCTTGGTATTGAAAACCTCAACCGGCTGACTTTGCTGCATTTTCACAGCTTGGGTTTGCTGACCGAACAGTATCAGCCTTTTGGCGGAAACGGTTTGATTTTAGGCGAAGGTGTTGCTGCGCTTGCCTTATCTTCCGTCGCTCCCGAGTCTTCTTCAGGCCGTCTGAAACTTATCGAACACGCCGCCAATACAGGCAATGACCTGATTCAAAGCGATGGCCAAGCGCAAGAGCAGGTGATGCGCCGTGCGTTAGATATTGCAGGTATCGCTCCTGAAAGCATTGCAGCTGTTAAAACACACGGCATCGGCACGGCTGACAGCGATGCCGCCGAATTGGCCGCACTGGAAAATATATTCGTTACACTGCCCCCTTTGATGGCGTTCAAGCCGCAAATCGGACACACGCTTGGCGCAACGGCAGCCCTTGAAACGGCTCTGCTTTTATCCGCTTTAAAACAAGGTGAAAGCAACGATTATCAGGGGCGGAAAATTCGTTTTTCCGAGTGCGCGACTTCACAAAAAGGCGGCTTTTTCTGTTTGGCCAATCAGTTTGGTTTTGGTGGCAGCAACACATCTTTGGTATGGCAATGGCAACCGTAAATCCTAATATCCGTATTACCGCCGCCGTGCGTTTTGATACTGACGCCGGCACCAGCGGAAAATCCTCAAACAAACCTTAAAGCAGCAAAGCGGTATAGATACCCGCCGCCTCAGCCGCTTGAGCCTGATTGCCGCGCTTGGTGCAGGGCAACTGAAAGAGCAGTGCGAAATTCGTTCTGATTGCGCTGTTTTTCTCGGTACGCCGTTTTCTTCGCCATCCGTATTTGAAAAAATGGCAGACAATGTGCTGAACCATCACGCCGCGATGCCGTTTGACTTTATTGCCAACCTGCACAACTCTCCCGTTTTTCATACCGCGCAAGCGTTAGGCACGCATGGTGCAACTTTGGTTGTGGCTGCCGACAACAATGTGGATACCTGCTTTCATCCATTATCTCTGGCGATGCAATCTTTGCAAAATGGCGGACAAGCTGCGGTTGGCTGGGCATACGAATATCAAGCGGCTCATGCCGATACCCATGAAGGCAGTATTTGGATTGTGCTTGAACCCGGTGCAGAGCAGGGTGTTCCCGTTGTGTTGAATGATGAAGGTATTCAGACTGATAGGCCGTCTGAAAAGCCGCAATATTATTGGCAAAATATCGCCGATTGGATAGAAGCAGTAATGGCTCACGAGGGTAGGGATGTGAAGAAATATACTTTGGCGTGATTAGCAAATGATTTTAGAGAAAGTATTTGTCTTTTGAATAAATAAGGTTTGCACCATTAAAAATGGCCGTCTGAAAATATTTTCAGACGGCCATTTTGTATCAAAAACCAATCAACGAGACATCTCACCTTGAATAGCGCGGATATTCGCTTGACGGGCGTTGATGGTACGGGTCAGTTGTTGGATTTTAATCTGATCGCCTTTTTGTTTGGCCGCATTCAGCTGGGTTTGAAGGCGGGTAATAGCGGCCTGTTCGTTGCGTATTTCGGTCTGCAATATCTGTTTACGTGTTTCTTTAGGGCTTGGTTTAGGTGCCGGCGTAACCACAGGAGCAGTACGGATAACAGGGGCTTTGTATTTGCTGTATGAAGAACTGCGTGATTTGTTCTGCCGGTTGCGCAGGGTAATATTGATGCGCGGATTGGCAGCTTCGGCTGTGTTGGTTACGCTTGTAATCGGTACATTTGGCAGGATTTTGATATCGCTGTCGCTATTTCCTTTATCCAGCAAAATATCGGCTGCCGGTTTGTATGCTTGTGGGAAAGGTGTTGGGACAGTGGTTTTGCCATGCTCTACCAGAGTGGCAGTTGCCGGCGTGCTTGGTTCGGTTGAAGCGGTGGCAATAGGTTTGGCTGCTTGTTCCTCATATGCGCGGACAACGGCTGTTTTACCGGCTTTAATACGGTTGACTTTGGCTTTGCGTCGAGAGGAGGTTTGGGCATAAGTTTTACCTTTACGCTTAGTCTCGGCTTTGGCAGGTGTTTTATCGAGCGCTTCATCCTGAGCTGTTACCGCTTGGCTATTTAGGGTAGTTGAAGTTTGCGGTTGAGCAGTTGAATTCTGAATAATCTCTTGTGGGATTTGGATTGCAGGTACAACAGGTTGAGCAACTGGTGTTTTATTAAGAATAGCAAGGCCGTCTGAAACTGTTTTTGTGGTAGAAGCAGTAGGTTGGGCTTGTGCGGCAAGCATTGGAGGAACAATACTGTTTTCTGGTTGGATTGCACTAGACTGAGTTTGTACGACAGGAGTTGTATTGCGGACAGTAGTGTCGGCAACATAGTCTTCAGCTTTTATTGCGGGCGGCACTTCCAGAGTAGGCGTATTGTTAGGAACGATTACGCTGTCTGCAATGGCTTTGTCGGCCGCAATGGTAGGTTGGGTTTGTGCGGCGAGCATTGGAGGAACAATAGTGTTGTCCTCTTGAACGGCAGTCGTCTGTGTTTGTACGACAGGAGTTGTGTTGTGGACAGCAGTATCGACAACATAGTTTTCAGGTTTTGCAACGGCTGGTGTTTCCAAAACAGGCGTATTGTTGGAAACGATTACGCTGTCTGCAATGGTTTTATTCGCAGGCACAGCTTGTCGAGTTTGTGCCATCGGAATGGAAATAGGTGCCGGAATACCGTATTCATTTCGAGCAACAAAGACTGGGGTTTGTACCGCGGGCGTTGCTTGAGAAGCATGAACGTAGTCAGCGGCAGATGCTTTAAATTCTGTTGTTTGTACCGTTTTTAAAACCGGAGTGTCGCCTGGAATCTCAACGACGCTGGTTTCTGTTACATTGTTTGTTTCAACTATGCGACAGGCGTCATTGATCTGGTATGAAGCATAAACGGTGATGCCTTCAACATTGCAGACATACTCGGCAGCGTTGGCGGCGGCGGGAGGGTCAGGCTGAGGGCAATGGCGGTTTTGCAGAAAAACGGTTTCATAAAAGCAATAGAATCAGGTTGTTTTTTCAAAGTGTAATTATACTATGTACACTGTCAGCATCCGCCAACTTATTTTTAGGCGGTGTAAAACTGTGGCTGAAAGGTTGAAAATTGGAATAAAAGTCCTTAGGCCGTCTGAAACTTGTCATACTAAAGTTTCAGACGGCCTTTGTTGTCATAGCGTATTAAGCGTTTAACAGGTTTTCGTCCAATGTCAGGTCTTCGTTTTTATTGACGGCTACTTTGCGTGCCAAAACGTTTTGGGCGATTTCGTGGGCTTCGGCAAGCGAGTGCATCAGGTAAGTACCGCATTGGTATTCGTTTAGCTCGGGGATTTTGCTTTGGTCTTGAACGGTCAAAACATCCTGCATTGAAGCGAGCCATGCGTCGGCTACTTTTTGCTCGTCGGGCGTACCGATGAGGCTCATGTAGAAACCGGTACGGCAACCCATCGGGGAAATGTCGATAATTTCAACGCCGTTGCCGTTTAAGTGGTCGCGCATAAAACCGGCGAACAGGTGCTCCAGCGTGTGAATGCCTTTTTCGGGCAGGATTTCTTTGTTGGGAATGCAGAAACGCAGGTCAAACACGGTAATAGTGTCGCCTTTTGGCGTGGTCATGGTTTTTGCGACGCGTACGGCAGGGGCGTGCATACGGGTGTGGTCGACTTTGAAACTGTCTAGTAGGGGCATTTGGGTGTCCTTTGAGGTAAATAGATTTTTAGCTAGGGATATTTGAAGACTGAATCACAATTCCGCAATCTCAACTGCTTCGCCCGAAGCCGCACTCAGTGCTTCGTTTAAAACATCGTAGAAATCGCGGCTGTCGCGTGTTGCCAGCCATTTGCCGTTTTGCTCGGCGAAATGGTAGCCGCCGCTTTTGGCGGCAATCCACAATTCTTGGTTGGGCGTGTGGCGGTTGACGATGATTTGCGTGCCGTCTTCGGCTTCGATGGTCAGCACGTTTCCGGCAAACTGGCAGTCGAAATCCCAGCCGTTTTCGTCGATTTGGTCTTCGATGTGTTCGAACAATTCTTCGCTCATGCGGATGAATTCGCTTTCGGTCATCATGGCTTTTTGTGTGGTTTTTGTTTAAGATACCGAATCTTGCCACATTCGTAATGATGAAGAAAGTTTTACTGATGAAATACGGCGTATTTTTTGCAGCGGCAACGGCTCTGCTGCTTTCTGCCTGCGGCTACAAAGGTGACCTCTACCTGCCCAAAGAAGGCGACAAGGCGCGCTTCGGCGTGATTCAAACCGGCTTGAAATTCGATACGGCCAAAGAACCGACCACTCAAACCAACGATTAAAAAAGATTTCACAAACATGACCTTATTCTGCGAACAACTCCCTTATACACACCTTGCCGAAGAGTTTGGTACGCCGCTTTATGTGTACAGCAAATCTGCGTTGACCGAGGCGTTTGAAAACTACCAAACCGCATTTGCTGCTTTAAATCCGCTTGTCTGCTATGCAGTGAAAGCGAATGGTAACCTGAGCATCATCAAACACTTTGCTTCTTTGGGGAGCGGGTTTGACATTGTATCCGGCGGCGAGTTGGCGCGTGTTTTAGCGGCAGGCGGCGATGCGGCGAAAACGATTTTTTCCGGTGTGGGTAAGAGTGAGGCAGAAATTGAATTTGCGCTGAATGCAGGCGTGAAATGCTTCAATATGGAGAGCATTCCCGAAATCGACCGTATTCAAAAGGTTGCCGCGCGTTTGGGTAAAGTCGCTCCGGTTTCCCTGCGCGTCAACCCCGATGTCGATGCCAAAACCCACCCTTATATCTCTACCGGCCTGAAAGCCAACAAATTCGGTATTGCCTATGCCGATGCGCTTGAGGCCTATCGTCATGCTTCCCGACAAAGCCATTTGAAAATCGTCGGTATCGACTGCCATATCGGCTCCCAACTGACCGACCTCAGCCCGCTTGTCGAAGCCTGCGAACGTATCTTGGCCTTGGTCGACCAACTGGCAGCCGAAGGCATTGTGTTGGAACACTTGGACTTGGGCGGCGGTGTCGGCATTGTTTACCAAGACGAAAATGTGCCTGATTTGGGCGCGTATGCCCAAGCCGTTCAAAAACTGATCGGCACACGCCGTCTGAAACTGGTCCTCGAGCCAGGTCGTAGTTTGGTTGGCAATGCAGGCGCGTTGTTGACGCGAGTCGAGTTTGTCAAACATGGCGAAGAGAAAAACTTTGTGATGGTCGATGCGGCGATGAACGATTTGATGCGTCCGGCGCTTTATGATGCCTATCATCACATCGAAGCGGTCGAAACCAAAGACATTGAGCCTTTGACGGCCAATATCGTTGGCCCGATTTGCGAAACCGGCGACTTTCTCGGCAAAGACCGCACCATCGCCTGCGAAGAAGGGGATTTGCTGCTTATCCGCAGCGCCGGTGCGTATGGCTCAAGCATGGCGAGCAACTACAACACGCGCAACCGTGCGGCGGAAGTATTGGTTGACGGCAGCGGATACAAACTTATCCGCCAACGTGAGACCGTCGAGCAGCAAATGGCCAACGAATTGGCTTGTTTGTAAGGTTTGATTGTTTAAAAGGCCGTCTGAAAGCTTGATTGACTTTCAGACGGCCTTTGTTATGAAAGAAAAGGGCATGTATCAAACATGCCCTTTTTTAGTTTATCAATAATGCGGCGGAATCTCGTCGCGCAGGCTGTACGGTTCGCGTTCGCCGTTTGCGCCTTTGTCCTGCATCCGTTGATACAGAAGCCGCAGCTGGCCTTGCTGCAAATCCAAAGCCTGTTGCATCTTGGCGATGGTGTCGTTCAGGCTGCCGATTAAATCTTCCTGCAAGGCCGTCTGAATTTCCAGCTCGGTGACGCGGTGTTCCAATTCCTGAATATCGCTCATATTACAGCACCATCGCGGCAATCCAGCCTGCAACCATCAGCGGGATATTGTAGTGGATAAAGGTCGGGATAACCGAATCGCGGATGTGGTCGTGCTGACCGTCGGCATTCAAACCCATGGTCGGACCGAGTGTCGAGTCGGAAGCGGGGGAACCCGCATCGCCCAGCGCGCCTGCCGTGCCGACGATGGCCACGGTAGCCATTGGGGAGAAGCCCAAGCTGATGCACAAAGGCACATAAATCGCGGTAATAATCGGCAAGGTGGAGAAAGACGAGCCGATGCCCATGGTTACCAGCAGGCCGACAAATAGCATGGTAAAGGCGGCCATGCCTTTATTGCCGCCGAACAAAGCCATGCTGTGTTCGACCAAAGGCTGAATCTCGCCGGTTGCGTTCATTACAGCGGCGAAACCTTGTGCCGCAATCATAATAAAGCCGACCATCGCCATCATTTTAATGCCTTCGCCGAATACATCGCTGGCGGCGGAGCGGTTCATCACGCCCAACATCATAAACACGGCAAAGCCCAACATCGCGCCCAATACCAATGAGTTTTCATACATAAGCTGGATGGCAAAACACACGGCAATCGCCACGGCCGCTACCAAGCTGCGATAGGTTGAAGGCTCTTGTTGTTGAACTGCCGCACGGTTGTCTTCCGTGTCAGTGGTATTGTTTTGATAAATGCGTGGTTTGCGGTAGTGCAAAAAGGCCAGCAGCAAGCCGGAAACCATGCCCAAAGCCGGAATCGCCATTGCGTGCATCACATTGATGCCGCTGGTGTCCATGCCTGCCGAGCGGATATTGCCCAACATGATGTCGTTCAAGAAGATGGCACCGAAACCGTAAGGCAGGAACATATAAGTCGTTACCAAGCCAAACGTAATCACACAAGCCACCAAGCGGCGGTCGAGTTTCAAACGGTTGAACACCAACAGCAGCGGCGGAATAATCATCGGGATAAACGCGATATGAATCGGCACAACGTTTTGGCTCATCACGCCCATGCACTAAAATAATCGCCAGCAGCAGCCATTTGACCGCGCCTTCGCCTTTCGCATTGCCTTCACCACCGTTGAGTTTGCGGATAATCACGCCGGCGAGCTGTTGCGGCAGGCCGGAATGCGTGATGGCCATGGCAAATGCGCCGAGCATGGCATAAGACAGCGCGATTTGCGCCCCGCCTTTCAGGCCTTCGTTAAAAACAGGAATAATCCCTTGCTGCACCACATCGCCGGCCGCGTTGGTTACATTCTCCAAAGGCATACCGGCCACCAAGCCGCCGACAAACGCGCCGACAGCCAAGCTGAGCACCACATGCACGCGCGATAAAGACAGCACAAGCATGATGATGACCGCAATTACAACCGCATTCATATCGTTCTCCGTTGTTTCAGACGGCCTGTTATGTAAAAACAGGCAATCATCTGTTTACATATTACAAATAAACATCATAACCCAAGCATGAAGCCTTTGCAAAAAACGGCAGGCCGTCTGAAAAACAGACCATCGGTTTCAGACGGCCTGCCGTGAACTCTGTATAGAGTTTTAATAGGGCGTGCGGTTCTGGCGATAAAAATATCTAAAAAACACGCGCTTCCTATTCTTTGCATATTGTATAAATGTTAAAATCGACACAATGTCTCGGTTTCAGGTTTGTTACTGAAATTAAAGCATTTATTGCTAAAACCCAATTCAATCATACACAAACAAAGGAAAGAAGTGATGGATATTCTGACGCGGCTGCACAATCTGCCGCCCTCCCGCTTTCATTACAAACTTTTAGTGTTGGTCGGCATAGGCTGGCTGTTTGATGCCATGGATACCGGTTTGGTATCGTTTGTATTACCGGCTTTGGGCAAAGATTGGGCGCTGGCTCCGGCGCAGTTGGGTTGGATTGTCAGCATTGCCTTTGTCGGCATGGCTTTGGGCGCGGTATTCAGCGGCTGGCTGGCGGACAGGTTCGGACGGAAAACCGTTTTTGCCGGTACGATGGTGGTGTACAGCATTGCCACAGGTTTGTGCGCGCTTGCGCCTGATTTGGCGGTTTTGCTGGTGTGCCGCTTTTTTGTCGGCGTCGGCTTGGGCGGCCAACTGCCCGTTGCCGTGTCGCTGGTCAGCGAATATGCGCCGCCGAAAGTACGCGGCCGTTTTATTGTATTGCTGGAAAGCTTTTGGGGCTTGGGCTGGCTCTCGGCCGCGCTGGTGTCTTATTTCTTTATTCCGCAAACTGGCTGGCACAGCGCGTTTTTATTCGGCGCCTTGCCCCTGTTTTATGTGCCGTTGGTGTTGAAATTCGTTCCCGAATCCGTACCTTACCTGCTTTCCCGTGGCAAAACCAACGAAGCGCACCGTTTGGTATCCGTGCTGGAAATTCAATCGGGCATAACGCCGCCGACACAAGCCGTTGCCGTACCGGTCGCCCCGCGCGAACGCATCCGCTTCGTCCAACTTTGGCAACATCCGTTTGCACGGCGCACGCTGATGCTGTGGCTGGTTTGGTTCGGCATCGTGTTTTCGTATTACGGCATTTTCACTTGGTTGCCCAAATTGCTGGTCGAGCAGGGCAATACCGTGGTCAAAACCTTTGAATATGTGCTGGTGATGATTGTGGCGCAACTGCCCGGCTATATTGCCGCCGCGGCTTTGGTGGAAAGAATCGGCCGCAAAGCAACGCTGGCAGGCTTTTTGGCCGCTTGCGCCGTGTGCGCATGGTTTTTCGGGCAAAGCACCACTGCGGCCGAAGTCATGGTCTGGGGCAGCCTGATGTCCTTCTTCAACTTGGGCGCATGGGGCGTTTTGTACACCTACACCCCCGAACTCTACCCCTTACGCTTCCGTGCCTTCGCATCCGGCTGGGCAGGCGCCATCGGCCGCGTAGGCGGCATACTTGCCCCCATGGTAGTGGCGGCGATGGTGGGCAACAGCGGCGGCTTCGGCAATATCTTTATGATGTTTGCGCTGGTTATGCTGCTGATTGTGGCGGTAATCTTGGTATTGGGTGAAGAAACCAAAGGCCGTACGCTGGAAGACATCAGTCAATAAAACGGCAAAGCAAAAAGGCCGTCTGAAAAAAATATTTTCAGACGGCCTTTTTTTCATTTATGTTTGTAATTTTTAATACATCGATTTTTTCTGTTTTTATCTTTAATTATCGAGGAAAGCGACGAAGAATAACCGTCTTTGTTTTTGTGTAGAATAAAATATTATACTTCAAAAGAATTAAAATGAATAAACGATAAAATGGCCGTCTGAAAATTTCAATCATGGTTTGTGATGTAGGTCAAAGCAAAATGTAACTAAATTACCTATAGTTATCGTAGTGAAAATTTATTGACCTTATTGCCACCTTTTATTAAGGAGATACACCATGAACGCATCAGCCGACAACGTCGTCAGCCCAGCCGTAGCCGAGGTAAACAGCCTGGTTGAAAAGGGTTTGCGGGCGTTGGATGAGTTTCTTAAGCTGGATCAGGAGCAGATTGACTTTATTGTTGCCAAAGCCTCTATCGCCGCGCTGGACAAACATGGTGTGCTCGCCATGCACGCGGTGGAAGAAACGGGACGCGGCGTATTTGAGGATAAGGCGACGAAAAACCTGTTTGCCTGCGAAAACGTCGTGCGCCGCCTGCGCAATTTGAAAACCGTGGGCGTCATCAGTGAAAACGATGTAACCGGCATTACCGAAATCGCCGATCCGGTCGGCGTGGTTTGCGGTATTGTGCCGACGACCAATCCGACTTCCACCACCATTTTCAAATCCTTGATTGCGCTGAAAACTCGCAATCCGATTATTTCTCGTTCCACCCGTCCGCCCAGCAGTGTTCCGCCCATGCCGCACGTATTGTGCGCGATGCAGCGATTGCGGCCGGTGCGCCGGAAAACTGTATCCAGTGGATTGAAAAGCCGTCTATGGAAGGCACTTCCGCGCTGATGAAGCATCCGGGCGTAGCAACGATTTTGGCGACCGGCGGCAATGCGATGGTGGAAGCCGCGTATTCCTGTGGCAAACCTGCGCTCGGCGTCGGGGCGGGCAACGTACCTGCTTATGTTGAAAAAACGGCGGACATCAAACAGGTGGCACACGATATTGTGATGTCGAAATCTTTCGACAACGGCATGGTGTGCGCCAGCGAGCAAGCGGTGATTGCCGATAAAGAGATTTACAAAGAGTTGGCCGAAGAATTCAAATCCTACGGCGTGTACTTTGCCAATAAAAAAGAAAAAGCCATGCTCGAAGAGTTTATCTTCGGCGTAACGGCGAATTGCGCCAGCTGCGGCGGAGCGAAACTCAATTCTGCGGTAGTGGGCAAACCGGCGGCATGGATTGCCGAACAGGCTGGGTTTAAAGTGCCTGAAAAAACCAACATCATCATCGCCGAATGCCGAGAAGTCGGCCCGAACGAGCCGCTGACCCGCGAGAAACTTTCGCCCGTTTTGGCCATGATTAAGGCGGATTCGACCGAACAAGGTTTGAAGTTCGCCGAAGAAATGGTTGCCTTTGACGGCTTGGGACACTCCGCCGCCATCCATACCGCCGACGAGGAATTGGTCAAAACGTTCGGCTCCCGCGTCAAAGCGCTGCGCGTGATTTGGAATTCGCCTTCCACCTTCGGCGGCATTGGCGACGTGTACAATGCCTTCCTGCCTTCTCTGACCCTCGGTTGCGGCTCTTACGGTAAAAACGCCGTCGGCGGCAACGTCAGCGCAGTCAATCTGTTAAACATCAAAAAAGTAGGCCGTCGGAGAAACAACATGCAATGGTTCAAAGTGCCCGCCAAAATCTATTTTGAACGCGATTCCATCCAATATCTGCAAGACATGAAAGACTGCGAAAAAGTCATGATTGTGACCGACCGTTCGATGGTTGACCTGGGCTTTGTCGATAAAATCACCCACCAACTGCATCAACGCAAAAACAAAGTGACCATCCAGCTGTTTACTGATGTCGAAGCCGATCCGAGCGTCCAAACCGTCTATAAAGGCACCGATTTGATGCGCAGCTTCCAGCCGGACACCATCATCGCGCTGGGCGGCGGCTCGCCAATGGACGCGGCTAAAGCCATGTGGCTCTTCTACGAGCAGCCGCAAGTCGATTTTGAAGACTTGGTGCAAAAATTCATGGATATCCGCAAACGCGCCTTCCGCTTCCCTGAATTGGGCCGCAAAGCCAAATTTATCGGCATCCCTACCACGTCGGGTACAGGCTCCGAAGTAACACCGTTTACCGTCATCAGCGACGGCGATAAAAAATATCCGATTGCCGACTACTCGCTGACACCGACCATTTCGATTGTCGATCCTGCGTTTACCATGACCGTACCGGCAGGCGTAACCGCCGATACCGGTTTGGATGTACTGACCCACGCCGTAGAAGCATACGTTTCCGTACTGGCGAACGACTTTACAGACGGCCTTGCCCTGCAAGCCATCAAGCTCGTGTTCCAATACCTCGAACGCTCTTACAAACACGGTGCAGCCGACCCTGAAGCGCGCGAGCATATGCACAATGCTTCCACCATCGCAGGCATGGCGTTTGCCAATGCGTTCTTGGGCATCAACCACTCGATGGCACACAAAATCGGCGGCAAATATCACGTTCCGCACGGTCGCGCCAACGCCATCCTGCTGCCGCACGTCATCCGCTACAACGGCACGCGCCCGCAGAAAACCGCCACTTGGCCGAAGTACAACTACTACAAAGCCGATCTGAAATATCAGGAAATCGCCCGTACTTTAGGCCTGCCATGCAGTACACCGGCAGAAGGCGTCGAATCCTTCGCCCGCGCCTGCCATGAGCTGGCGGTCAACGTCGGCATCAAAATGTCGTTGAAAGAGCAGGGTATCGATGAGAAAACCTTCCTCGACGGCAGAAAAGAGCTGGCCATGATGTCTTTTGAAGACCAATGCACCCCGGCCAACCCGCGCCTCGCCATGGTGGCCGATATGGAAGAAATCCTGACCAAAGCCTATTACGGCGAATAAAATCGGGCAGATAAAAAGGCCGTCTGAAACCTGACTATAGGGTTTCAGACGGCCTTTTGTATTAGAACTAAAGTTGATACTTATTGTATGTGGAATTTAATTTGCAAACATTAAGAATAGTCATCATGAAATCAGAAATTTTTAAAACAATTTGGCAAACATGTTCGTCATTTAAGACAACTACAGGATTTAAGTCAGGAAGCATTGGCTGAAAAAGCGAATATGCACCGGACTTATATCGGAATGATAGAACATGGAGAGCGTAACCCCGCCCTATTAAATCTTATTCGTTTGGCTAGCGCATTAGATATTTCTTTACTTGAACTTTTAAGGACTCCGTTAATGACGGAAACTGTGATAATGAATCTAACTGATTCGTATGGTTTTTAGAGAAAACGCCGGAAGGATACTAGGAGATCTAAAACTTGAATATCAAACCAGATTTCCCAAGTTCACCTCTGAAATGAAGATAAATAAAGGCGGGGTAGGGCAGTTTATCGAGAAATTGATAGGACTTAAGAATACAAATGCTTTGACAGATTTTTCTGATGGCTAACTGAAAACCAATAAAGCAGATACAGATGGTGCGCCACTAGAGACTATGTTTATCTCGCAGATTTCCAGTAACTTTGATCAGTTAATCAGCGATCAGATAAGCTTTGAAGATAGTTGGATATACCAAAAAATAAAGAATTTGCTATATGTTCCTATGTAAAGTCGACAACAATCCTGACAAATGGTACAACCGTTTTCAGAATGGCAGAAGAATAAATATCCCTTGTGAATTCAGTATCATGATTTGAAATCAAAACGCCTTGGGAGTTGGGCGCAATTTATTGATTTTTTGTAAAGTCCGCGACCAATGAATTCGATCATATTTTGATCACGCAAAATTTGCAACTGTTGGCGGATTTTGTCTTTGATATGGTTGTTTTGGGGAAATTGGATGGATAGTTTGTTTTCAAATTCATACATTTGTGACAATGTGAATTCTTCAGGGAGTTGATCGATACATTTCATAATAGCCAAAAGCCAGCCTTTGCGTTCCGCATTTTGGTTGCGTAAAAATAGATTGGATTGCCATTTTTTCAGAACGATTTCGGGTTCGATAATGCGAGAATTGTCTATCAAGAATATTTTGCCGCTTTCAGGTAAAGGTACAAGATTAATGGAACACATGATGTGGTGCGGTCGGTTTTTAATACCTTTATTTCTGGGAATAATCATGTCCGGTGTTATGAAATGTTTAGGTACAAGCACCAATTGCTGTATGGAGTAATCCGCTTTTTTATATGCAAGAAAGAAAAAGTTTGGGTTGGTATCTGACTGGATGCGCTCCAACATGGTGTGATATGCACCGTCAGGCACACTGTTACCTATAGTTTTTTGATTTTTACTCTTTAATTCATATTGCTCGTGACAGTTTGGACAAAAGAGATCTGCAACAGGTTTGTTATTGGTAAATCTCTGCATCGGCTTGCTTCCGCAACAGGGGCAGTAGCCGTTTTTTTCTAGCCAAGCCTCGCTCATTACACGGATTTTGTGGGTTGCTTTATTTTGTTGCTTTCCCAATTCGGTATCGAAAAATAAATTCATGTTTTGGATTTTGAGATTTAAGTTATTTGAGGTCTGTAATGTAGACAACTCAATCTACCTTAAAAAGGTCGTCTGAAAACCCTGTTTCCAAGTTTTCAGACGACCTTTCCTAATTACAGCAATCAATGCCGAATCGGCTTTACACCACGATGTTCACCAGTCTGCCCGGAACGACGATGATTTTCTTCGCAGGCTTGCCTTCCATGAATTTCACTGCGCCTTCGTTGGCAAGGGCGGCGGCTTCGAGGTTGGCTTTCGATGCGTCAGCGGCGACGGTGATTTTTGCCGCGCAGTTTGCCGTTGACTTGAACCATCACTTCGATTTCGGATTTGACCAAGGCGGCATCATCGACTGCCGGCCAGCCTGCTTCCCACAGTTTCGCGCCGTTCAATTCGCTCCACAGGGTTTCGCAGATGTGCGGCACAATCGGCCACAACAGGCGTACGGCGGTTTCCAATACTTCTTGGGCGACGGCGCGGCCTTGTTCGCTGCCGGTGTCGGTTTTGTCGTATTGGTTGAGCAGTTCCATCACGGCGGCGATGGCGGTGTTGAACTGCTGGCGGCGGCCGTAGTCGTCGCTGACTTTGGCGATGGTGGAATGCAGTTTGTGGCGCAGGTCTTTGAGTTCTTTAGACAAACCGTCTTGGCTGCCTGCGAACGCTTTTGACCGCTTCGCCTTGCTTCAGGTATTCGTAAACGGTACGCCACAGACGACGCAGGAAGCGGTGTGCGCCTTCGACGCCGCTGTCGCTCCATTCGAGGGACTGTTCGGGCGGTGCGGCAAACATCATGAACAGGCGGGCGGTGTCCGCGCCGTAGGCGTTGATCAGTTCTTGCGGATCGACACCGTTGTTTTTGGACTTGGACATTTTTTCTGTACCGCTGATGACGACAGGCAGTCCGTCTGCTTTCAGAACGGCGGAAACAGGGCGGCCTTTGTCGTCGAAAGGTCAGCTCGACATCGGCAGGGTTGATCCAGTCTTTGCCGCCTTTGTCGTTTTCGCGGTAGTAGGTTTCGCAGACGACCATACCTTGCGTGAGCAGGCGTTCAAACGGTTCGTCAACATTGACCAAGCCTTCGTCACGCATCAGTTTGGTGAAGAAGCGCGCGTACAGGAGGTGCAAAATTGCGTGTTCGATACCGCCGATGTATTGATCGACCGAACCCCAGTATTTTGCGGCTTCAGCCGATACCATGCCTTCTGCAAACTTGGGCGACATGTAGCGGAAGAAATACCAGCTCGATTCCATGAAGGTGTCCATGGTGTCGGTTTCGCGTTTTCGCCGCTCCGCCACAGCATGGGCAGGTGGTTTCGTAAAACTCGGGCATTTTTGCCAAAGGCGAACCCATGCCGTCGGGTACGACGTTTTCAGGCAGGACGACGGGCAGTTGGTCGGCAGGGACGGGTACGTCGCCGCATTTTTCGCAATGGACGATAGGAATCGGGCAGCCCCAGTAGCGTTGGCGCGAAATGCCCCAGTCGCGCAGGCGGTATTGGGTTTTCGGCTCGCCCGCGTCTTGGCTTTGCAGCTTGGCGGCGATAGCGTCGAAGGCCGTCTGAAAATTCATGCCGTCCAAGTCGCCGCTGTTGACCAGTACGCCGTTTTCTTTGTCGCCGTACCATTCTTGCCATTGGTTTGCGTCGAATGCGTTGTCGCCAACAGCAATGACTTGTTTTTTAGGTAGATTGTATTTGGTGGCGAACTCGAAATCGCGTTCGTCGTGCGCCGGAACCGCCATCACCGCGCCGTCGCCGTAGCCCCACAATACATAGTTGGCAATCCACACTTCCAGTTTGTCGCCGTTAAGCGGGTTGACGACGTAGCGGCCGGTCGGCACGCCTTTTTTCTCCATTGTTGCCATGTCGGCTTCGGCAACGGAGCCGGCTTTGCATTCGGCGATAAATGCCTGCAATTCGGGTTTGTCGGCTGCTGCGGCGGTTGCCAGCGGATGCTCGGCGGCAACGGCAACATAAGTCGCGCCCATCAGCGTGTCGGGGCGGGTGGTATAAACTTGCAGGAATTTCGCGTAATCGCCTTCCAAGCCTTGTTTGCTGTCGTCTGAAACAGCGAAGCGCACGGTCATGCCGCGAGATTTGCCGATCCAGTTGCGCTGCATGGTTTTGACTTGTTCCGGCCAGTGTTCCAGCTTGTCCAAATCGTTGAGCAGCTCTTCGGCGTAATCGGTGATTTTGAAGTAATACATCGGGATTTCGCGTTTTTCGATCAACGCACCCGAACGCCAGCCGCGTCCGTCGATGACTTGCTCGTTGGCCAATACGGTTTGGTCGACGGGATCCCAGTTTACCGTGCCGTTTTTGCGATAGACGATGCCTTTTTCAAACAGCTTGGTAAACAGCCATTGTTCCCAGCGGTAGTATTCGGGTTTGCAGGTGGCGACTTCGCGCTCCCAGTCAATCGCAAAACCCAGGCTTTTGAGCTGGGTTTTCATGTATTCGATGTTGTCGTAAGTCCATGCGGCAGGGGCGACATTGTTTTTCATCGCCGCATTTTCCGCCGGCATGCCGAACGCGTCCCAACCCATAGGCTGCATGACGTTGAAGCCGTTTAAGCGTTTGAAGCGGCTCAATACGTCGCCGATGGTGTAGTTGCGCACATGCCCCATGTGCAGCTTGCCGCTGGGGTAGGGGAACATGGAGAGGCAGTAGTATTTGGGTTTGGAAGCGTCTTCGGAGACGTTGAAAATACGGGCGTCGTCCCATTTTTTCTGCGCCGCAGGCTCAATGGCGGCGGGTTGGTAATGTTCTTGCATGGTCATTCTGTTTTTCGCTTGAAAACGTTGGAAAAAATAAAGATGGGATTATAGCAGGTTGTCGGGCCTATCGGTTTGACAAAGGCCGTCTGAATGTTTGGATGTCGGAAAAGCACAATTTCAGACGGCCTTGAAAATACTGACTTGAGTTTTTGATACTCGCCCACATATCCCACCCAGTTTGAATTCATTCTTAACACTATCAAAATTATGAGCAATAAAGATTATTACGAAACCCTTGGTGTTGCCCGCAGCGCTAGCGACGATGAAATCAAAAAAGCCTACCGCAAGCTGGCAATGAAATACCATCCCGACCGTAACCCTGACAACAAAGAAGCGGAAGAAAAATTTAAAGAAGTCCAAAAAGCTTACGACACCTTGTCTGACAAGGAAAAAAACGTACCATGTACGACCAATACGGCCATGCCGCGTTTGAACAGGGCGCAGGTGCGGGCGGATTCGGTGGCTTTGGCGGTTTCGGCGGCCAAGGCGGATTCGGTGGCGCGCAGGGCTTCGATTTTTCCGATATTTTCAGCCAAATGTTCGGCGGTGGCGGCAGCGCAGGCGGCCGTCAGCCGGATTACAGCGGCGCGGACTTGCAGGTCGGCATAGAGATTTCGCTTGAAGAAGCCGCCAAAGGCGTGAAAAAACGCATCAACATTCCGACTTACGAAGAATGTGATGTCTGCCACGGCTCAGGTGCCAAACCGGGCACGTCCGCATCGACTTGTTCGACCTGTCACGGCTCAGGCACGGTACACGTCCGCCAAGCCATTTTCCAAATGCAGCAGACTTGTCCGACTTGTCACGGCACAGGCAAAGAAATCAAAGATCCTTGCGTCAAATGCCGTGGCGAAGGCCGCACCAAGACCAGCAAAACGGTTGAAGTCAACATTCCGGCAGGCATCGACGACGGTCAACGCATCCGCTTGAGCGGCGAGGGCGAGCCGGGTCAACACGGCGCACCGGCAGGTGATTTGTACGTCAATGTCCGCGTGAGACAGCACAAAATCTTCGAGCGCAACGGCTTGGACCTGCATTGCGAACTGCCGATCAGCTTTGCCATTGCCGCATTGGGCGGCGAAGTCGAAGTGCCGACTTTGGACGGCAAAGTCAAACTGCACATTCCGAAAGAAACGCAAACCGGCCGCCGTATGCGCGTGAAAGGCAAAGGCATCAAGTCTCTGCGTTCCAGCTCGACCGGTGATTTGTACTGCCATATTTTTGGTTGAAACGCCGGTCAACCTGACCGACCGTCAGAAAGAGTTGCTGGAAGAATTTGAAAAAATCTCCTCCGGCCTCAATCTCAGCCAAACCCCGCGCAAAAAATCGTTTTGGGAAAAAGTAGGCGAAAAAGTAGGCGATTTGTTCTCCGATAATTAATCGCTGTGAAAAAAAGGCCGTCTGGAACCTGTTTACATTGAGTTTCAGATGGCCTTTTTATATTTTTTTCAGACTTTTATCATCTTTTGTTGTTTCAATATAATTTTCTGTGCCATTTCCAAAAACAGTTTCTGCTCGTCTGCCGACAGATCCGCCAAGGATTCTTGGTTGATGGCTTTGGCAATTTCGGTGGAGCTTGATTGTAAAGCACGCGCGTGTTCTGTCAGCATAATCAAACGGCTGCGTGCATCTTCAGGATTAGGCTCCCGTGTAATCAATCCGTCTCGCTCCATCCGTGCCAGAGTGTTGGCAATCGTTGCCTGCTTCAAATCGGCACGCTCAACTAATTCCTGTTGGCTCAAGCCGTCTTTATTCCATAGCTCGATCAAAATTGGAAATTGTGCAGGCGCAATCCCCAGTGGTTTTAAGCCTTCGCTCAATAAAATGGCAAATTGGCGGGCAATATGGTTCATCAAATAGCCGGCTGATTGGTCTTTGAATGAGTCGTTCACTTTGTTTCCTTTTAAAACAGATCTTTATAAATTATAACGTAAGTATAGCTTGCTATCTTAATCAACAGCAAGCTATACTTATTTTTAATTTAATAGCTTACTATATAAATTTCAGACGGCCTATCTCAAACATTCAAAGGAAATATTATGAACCGTGATACTTTAAGCAAAATCCATGCTGCGGCAGGAGCAGGTGCATGTTTATTCATCGCCTCATTTTGGATCAGTACCGTATTAAGCGAACTCTTCAGCTCGCATGAAACCATCGTTGTCGTAAAGCAAACCATTGTTTATGCGCTATTCGGACTGATGGCTTGTATGGCAGTTGCAGGGGCGACAGGCATGAAAATGGGTGGGAAAGCAAACATACTGCGATTGCCGCGAAACGCCGACGCATGCCGTTTATCGCTGCCAACGGAATGCTGATTTTGCTGCCTTGTGCCTTTTTCTTGAATAACCGCGCTTCTGCCGGACAGTTTGACAGCGTGTTTTATATCGTTCAAATCGTAGAACTGATTGCCGGTATGGCTAATCTGACGCTGTTGGGACTGAGCATGAAAGGCGGATTTTCTATCCGTAAACCCAAATTGAAATCCGCTTAATTGTTAATTAACGTAGCCCGTTGGCGCAATATGGAAGATTTTAAAGCCGCTACTGCCAAGATGCGTCAGGCCCTGCCGGATAATATGCCTGAAGGGGTTACAGCTAGCCCGGGTTTGTTTAAAGTGATTGAAAACGATATGCCGCATGGTTTTGGCAGATACAATGGCAGAGGATCCGGCCGTAAATTTGAAGTATGCGGCGAGTAATCGCAGGCCGTCTGAAACCTGCTTTACATTGGGTTTCAGACGGCCTTTTGTTTTTCTTGCTTCAAACCTTTGTTTGCCGTAAAATCCGCGCTTCACTCTTACGGGAGTAGCCATTCGGCGCAATGCCGAAACCGTTGTCAACATAATCGGCTTGTGCGGCCGTGGCAGCGGTATCTTCTCTGCTTTATCGGAAGACAGGCAAGACGTAAGCGTTGTCCATACCCTTGCGGGCGGTATGCACAGCGCTTTTTGTTTGCCCGCTCTTCGGTTGAGTATCTTAAATCATGGAAGCTTTTTTCTCCTCGACGCTGGGCGTTGCCATTGCCGAAATCGGCGATAAGACGCAATTGCTCGCGCTCTTTTTGGCAGCACGTTTTGCCCACAAAAACGCGATTGTTGCCGGTATCTTTATTGCAACCCTGTTGAACCATCTTGTTTCAGCCGCACTCGGTGTCTGGCTGGCATCCGCTATTTCGCCAGAAGTCATGAAATGGGTGGTCGGCGGCAGCTTTATTGCGGTTGGATTATGGCTGCTGTTGCCGGACAAAGACGAAGACCCTGATGGCAAGTGGCTGAAATACGGCGCATTTACGGCGACGGTTGTCCTGTTTTTTTCTTGGCGGAAATCGGCGATAAAACGCAAATTGCGACGGTTCTTTTGGCAGCCAAATCACCAATCTATCTTGCTGGTCGTGTTCGGCAGTATTGCCGGTTTGATGATTGCTTCTGTACCTGCCGTGTATTTGGGCGAAATGCTGATGCGCAAAATTCCGGCCAAAGCAGTGCGCATTGCTGCGTGTATCTTGTTCTGCCTGCTGGGTATTTTGACCCTGCTTGGCGATGGTATTGTGTTGAAGGCCGTCTGAAATGTGGGACATTGTTTTTGAACACAAAGACTTTGTGGTCATCAATAAGCCTTGTGGGGTGTCGGTGCACAGCGAATCGGAAGGGGATGTTTGTCTGACCGCATCGCTGGCGCAGCAGCTCGGTGTTGAACGCGTGTGGCTGGTTCACCGATTAGACAAGGCCACCAGCGGCCTGTTGCTGTTTGCGCTCAACCGCGACAGCGCGGCCGCTTTGTCGGCACAGTTTGCCGAGAAAACCATGCGTAAAACTTATTTGGCACTCGGTACGCACAAGCCGGCGAAAAAGCAGGGCTGGGTGAAAGGCGGTATGGCTCGTTCGCGGCGCGGTACATGGAAGCTGACGCGTGACGAGGATAATTTTGCCGTTACCCGTTTCAGCAGCCAAAGCCTGCAGCCCGGTTTGCGCCTGTTTGTGTTGCAACCGTTTACCGGCAAAACCCATCAGCTGCGCGTGGCCATGAAAAGCATAGGCAGTCCGATTTTGGGCGATACGCTGTATGGTGGCGATGAGGCGGAACATCTGTTTCTGCACGCTTGGCGTTTGGTTTTCGACTATCGCGGCGAGCATTTCGATATTCGGGTTGCGCCTGATAAAACATGGCCGTCTGAAATCGATTTGTCGGCGTGTTTGGGTTCGGATGAGTCCGAATAGAAGCAGTGGAATTTTTGTGTATATTAAAAAAGGCCGTCTGAAGTTGTTCAGACGGCCTTTTGATTGTTTCAAGTTTACATTTCCAATTCGCTCAAGCCCGGCAAGTCGGCAAAACAGCGGTCATGCGTGATTTGGCAGAAGTTGTCCAGATAGCCTTTGTTGGTGTCTTCCGTACGAATGGCGGCATAAAGTTTGCTTTGCAGGCCGTCTGAAGTGATTTTGCGGTGGACGACGTAGCCTTTTTCCAAATACGGCATGACCGTCCAATAGGGAAGGGCGGCGATGCCGCGTTTGCTGGCAACCAATTGAATAATGGCAATGGTCAACTCGCTGTGGCGGCGCGGCGGATTAATGCCTTTGGGCAGCAGCACTTTTTTGGGTAAATCCAGCATCTCATCGGGGACGGGATAAGTAATCAAGGTTTCGTCGATAAAATCTTCCGCTTCCCAAACGTCTTTGTCGGCAAGCGGGTGGTCTTCTGCGCAGATGCCGACCATTTCATAGGCAAACAGGGGGCGGTAGCTGATGCCGTTGAGCGGCTCGGCTTCGGAAACGATGGCAAGGTCGGCGCGGTGTTGCAGCAGCAGCCCGACTGGATCGGCTTGGAAACCGGAGACGATGTCCAATTCAACTTGCGGCCATAAGGGGCGGAACTCACCCATGGCAGGCATCAGCCAGTCAAAGCAGGTGTGGCATTCGACGGCAAGCCTGAGTTCGCCGGCTTCGCCTTCAATAATCCGCACCAAATCACGTTCGGCGGCGGCAACCTGCGGCAACAGCTCGCGTGCCAGTTGCAATAGGCGCATACCGGCCGGAGTGAAGCGCAGTGGTGTGGATTTGCGTTCAAACAACGGCGTTTCGTAATAATTTTCCAAGGCGCGGATTTGGTGCGACAGGGCGGATTGGGTCAGGAAAACCCGTTTGGCGGCAAGGGAAACGCTGCCGGTTTCTTCTAAAGCCAGCAAGGTTTTGAGATGACGCAATTCGATAATAGAGTCCATGTGTTTTCAGACGGCCTGTGGGTAAGGTGGTGTATATTAAAATAATTCATGATGATGTGCAAATGATTAATGTTGGGAATGATTGCTGAAATCGGAATGTAAGAATTTGAGGCATAAACAGATTTTGCGGTTAGAATGCGAAGCTGTTTTTGAAGATAGATATAAGGAGCGGAATATGGCTTTACGCCGCGAAATTCTGGCTTGGTGCGATGAGATATTGCAGGTCGGGCTGTTTAAGGACTATGCACCCAACGGTTTGCAGGTCGAAGGCAAAGAAGAAATTGCCAAAATCGCCACTTCGGTTACCGCCAGCAAAGCTGCAATCGATTTTGCCGTAGAGCAGGGGGCGGATATGCTTTTGGTCCACCACGGCATGTTTTGGAAAAGCGAGCCTGTCACGATTACCGGTTGGAAAAAAACACGCATTGAAACCTTGCTGCAACACCAAATCAATATGGCGGGCTACCACCTGCCGCTGGACGCGCACCCGCAATTAGGCAATAACGCGCAGTTGGCCGAGAAACTCGATTGGGTGCTCGAAAAACAATTCGGCGAGCAAAATCTGTTGAATACAGGCCGTCTGAAAACCATGCAAACGCTGGCGCAGTTGTCTGAACGCATCGAGGCGGTATTCGGCCGCAAGCCGACCGTTATCGGCGATCTTGAACGCGAAATCAAACGCATTGCCTGGTGTAGTGGCGGTGCGCAGGGATTTTTTCAGACAGCCGTAGACGAAGGTGTCGATGCGTATCTGACCGGTGAGATTTCGGAAGCGCAATATCATCTTGCCAATGAAACGAGTGTGGCATTTATCAGCGCAGGCCACCACGCGACAGAACGTTACGGCGTCCGCGCCTTAGGCGATGCCGTGGCAGAAAAATTCGGTATCGAAGTGGTTCACTTTGATGAAAACAACCCTGCCTGAGTATTGAGCAATATCATAAAAACTTTACCTTATTTTAAATAATGCTTTGAGTATTACAACAAACTAGGTAGAATTACGCTGTTTAATGGCTCGGTATTCCCAAAATTTTAGGACGACTGAATAATGGATAATCAAGAAATCAACAACGGTCGCCGCCGTTTTCTGACACTGGCTACTTGCGGTGCAGGCGGTGTGGCGGCTCTAGGCGTAGCTACGCCTTTCGTGGCCAGCTTCTTCCCATCGGAGAAAGCTAAGGCTGCCGGTGCTGCTGTCGAAGTAGATGTCAGCAAAATCGAAGCAGGCCAAATGCTGACTGCCGAATGGCAGGGTAAACCGATTTGGCTGGTCAACCGCACAGATCAACAGCTCAAAGACTTGAAAAGTTTGGATGGCGCAGTTGTCGATCCAAACTCCGAAGTGGATCATCAGCCCGAAAAATTGTAAAAACGAGACCCGTTCGATCAAGCCGAACCTCCTCGTCGCTATCGGTATCTGTACCCACCTGGGTTGCTCTCCAACTTACCGTCCCGATATTGCTCCCGCCGACTTGGGTGCAGACTGGAAAGGCGGTTTCTTCTGCCCTTGCCACGGTTCGAAATTCGACATTGCAGGCCGAGTATACAAAGGTGTTCCTGCACCGACCAACTTGGTTGTACCGCCTTACAAATATCTGAGCGATACGACTGTTTTGGTGGGCGAAGACTAAAAATAAGGAACGATAATTATGGCAAACCAAACCAATAGCAAAGCAAAAGCATTGTTAGGCTGGATGGACGATCGCTTCCCTCTGTCTAAAATGTGGAATGAGCATTTGGCTCAATACTATGCGCCGAAGAACTTCAACTTCTGGTATTACTTCGGTTCTTTGGCTCTGCTTGTCCTTGTAATTCAAATCGTCAGCGGTATTTTCCTGACCATGAACTACAAACCGGACGGCAACCTTAACGCCTACCATCTGCCTGCTGCCTTTACCGCAGTAGAGTACATCATGCGCGACGTGTCCGGCGGCTGGATTATCCGCTACATGCACTCCACCGGCGCATCTTTCTTCTTCATCGTCGTTTATCTGCACATGTTCCGTGGTCTGATTTACGGTTCATACAAAAAACCTCGTGAATTGGTGTGGATTTTCGGTTCCCTGATTTTCTTGGCATTGATGGCAGAAGCCTTTATGGGTTACCTGTTGCCTTGGGGTCAAATGTCCTTCTGGGGTGCGCAGGTAATTATTAACCTGTTCTCCGCCATCCCTGTTATCGGTCCTGATTTGTCCACTTGGATTCGTGGTGACTTCAACGTTTCCGACGTTACTTTGAACCGCTTCTTCGCCCTGCACGTTATCGCAGTACCTCTAGTATTGCTCGGCTTGGTTGTGGCTCACATCATCGCCCTGCACGAAGTGGGTTCTAACAACCCTGATGGCGTTGAAATCAAGAAAAACAAAGACGAAACGGTATTCCACGCGATGGTATCCCATTCCATCCTTACTACACCGTTAAAGACATCTTGGGTGTTGTTGTATTCCTGATTGTCTTCTGTTCTGTGTTGTTCTTTGCACCTGAAGGCGGCGGCTACTTCTTGGAGGCGCCAAACTTCGATGCAGCAAATGCGCTGAAAACACCTCCTCACATTGCGCCGGTATGGTACTTCACTCCGTTCTACGCTATTTTGCGTGCGATTCCTTCGATGGCAGGTACTCAGGTATGGGGTGTAATCGGCATGGGTGCAGCAGTTGTGTTGATTGCCTTGTTGCCTTGGCTGGATAAGTCACCTGTAAAATCTGTTCGTTACCGCAACAACTCTTTCAAAGTAATGTTGGCGTTGTTTGTTGTATCTTTTATCGGCTTGGGAATTTTGGGTGCATTGGTAGCAGATGATACTCGTACAGCTTTTGCTCGTGCATTCAGTGCATTCTATTTCTTGTTCTTCATCGGTATGCCTTTGCATACAAACCCTAAATGGTTGTCTGAAAAAGCTGGTGGTATTAAATATTTAATCAGTCTGTTTGTTTATGCAGCTTTAATTATTTATAACCTGTATTTAGTTGCAGTCTTGCCAAATTACATCGTTAAGGCGTTCGTTTTGGCTTACACTGTTTTCTTTGCAGCTATTCCATTCCTGAATGCGTTTAATAGCGAAAAAGCTACGCCTGAACGCGTAACCATGAGCACTACTAAACAAAAAATTATGTTCTTTGTTTACGTCGGTATTACCGTTGTTGGTGCTTACTTGTTTGCAACCAATATCTGATGAGGGCAGCGAAAATGAAACAAACTCTGAAAAACTGGTTTGCTGCCTTATTGCTGGCAGTGCCTATGAGTGCAGCCGTCGCCAGCGGCGGCCATGCAAACTACGAAAAAGTCGATATCGACCTGCGTGATCAAGTCAGTCTGCAGCACGGTGCGCAAATCTTTACAAACTACTGTTTGTCTTGCCACTCTGCAAGCGGTATGCGCTTCAACCGTCTGAAAGATATTGGTTTGACTGAAGATGAAATCAAGAAAAACCTGATGTTCACAACAGACAACGTTGGTGACGTAATGGTAGCGGCAATGGATCCGAAAGATGCCTCCAAATGGTTGGGTGCGCCTCCGCCGGATTTGACCCTGATTGCTCGTTCTAAAGGTGCAGACTACCTGTACGCTTATATGCGCGGTTTCTATAAAGACCCAACTCGTCCGAACGGTTGGAACAATACCGTTTTGGCCGGCGCAAGTATGCCTCACCCATTGTGGGAGCAACAAGGTGTTCAAGCCGTTGAGTTGGATGCCAAAGGTCAGCCCGTTATGATTAAAGACGAGCATGGCAACCTGACTCCTAAACTGTATTGGGAATCTACCGGTCTGCACAGCCGTCGTCTGCCTAACGGTAAAGTAATCCAAAAAGAGTACGATGCGTATGTGCGCGATTTGGTAAACTACCTGGTATACATGGGTGAGCCTGCTCAATTGCAACGCCACCGTATCGGTTACATGGTTTTGACATTCCTGTTTGCGGTAATGTTGCCATTGGCTTACTTCCTGAAAAAAAGAATTCTGGAAAGACGTTCACTAATTCTTTTTGAATCAAAAAGGCAAACCTGTTTCAGGTTTGCCTTTTTGTGTTTAGTGAAATTGGTTTATGCGAAAATAATGTAAATTTTAAAATTACTTAATATAAACAATGTGATATATGAAATTTCTGGATTAAGTGTTTGAAATTATGTATAATTCTGTCTGAATTTATAAGGCTTAAGGCCGTCTGAAAAGATTTATCAGGAGTAAAAGATTATGATGACATTGTATTCAGGTATTACTTGTCCATTCAGCCAACGTTGCCGTTTTGTGCTGTACGAAAAAGGCATGGATTTTGAAATCAAAGATGTGGACGTGTTCAATAAACCTGAAGACTTGGCTTTGATGAATCCGTATAACCAAGTACCGGTTCTGGTTGAGCGTGATTTGATTTTGCACGAATCAAATATTATCAACGAATACATTGATGAGCGTTTCCCTCATCCTCAACTGATGCCGGGTGATCCTGTTATGCGCGGTCGCGGTCGTTTGGTGCTGTACCGTATGGAAAAAGAATTGTTCAGCTTGGTGCAAGTGTTGGAAAACCCTGAATCTACCAATAAAGAACAAGCTAAAGCGCGTGAAGCTATTGGTAATGGCTTGACACTGTTGGCACCGTCTTTTACTAAAAACAAATACATCTTGGGCGACGACTTCTCCATGATCGATGTTGCCTTGTCTCCGCTGTTGTGGCGTTTGGACTATTACGACATCAAACTGGGTAAATCTGCTGCGCCTTTGCTGAAGTACGCCGAGCGTATTTTCCAACGCGAAGCCTTTATTGAAGCATTGACGCCGGCTGAAAAAGCCATGCGCCGCTAAAGGACGGATCTATGGCAACTTCAACCAAACCGTATTTGTTGCGTGCTTTGTATGAATGGTGCTTGGACAATAACCAAACACCGCACATCGTGGCTTGGGTAAATGAACATACCCGTGTGCCGATGCAGTATGTGCGCGATAATGAAATTGTTTTAAATATTGGTCCTACTGCCAGCCATAACTTGAATATCGACAACGAGTGGGTCAATTTTTCTGCACGTTTTTCCGGCGTAGCGCACGAGATTTGGATTCCGGTCGGTCATATTGTCAGTATATTTGGCCGCGAAAGTGGAGAGGGTATGGGTTTTGAGGTAGGACCATATCAGCCTGCTTCCGTTGAAGCTGTGGTGGCCGAAGATAAAAAAGCTGAATCTGCGGAAGATAAACCGAAAAAAGTATTGAAGCTTGTGAAGTAATTAATAAAGGCCGTCTGAAATGTTTCAGACGGCCTTTATTAATTAGGTGTTGAAATGGCAAAATTAATGAGCAATCAGTTATTCATTAAGCCAAACAAAAAAGCTCTTGCGTTTAACAAGAGCTTTTTTGTTTAGTGGTGGAGGTAAGCGGGATCGAACCGCTGACCTCTTGCATGCCATGCAAGCGCTCTACCAACTGAGCTATACCCCCGAAATTTGGTGGCGAATCAGGGACTCGAACCCCGGACACAAGGATTATGATTCCTCTGCTCTAACCGACTGAGCTAATTCGCCGTTTCATGAAGTCGCTATTATAGTTTTTTTTGAATATTTGGCAAGCGCTAATTTTGGTTTTTTTTATTTCTTATTGTTTTTAAAAAATAAAAAGTAGGTTGTCAGGCTATAGCTTATGGCAAATATCGCCATGGCTGAAGCCTGTCCAATCGATATCGATGTCTTTGCCAAAAGCGATCACTTTAAAAAGTTCACCCATTTCGTGCTGATGTATCAGTTTCTGTACTGCTGCGGCGGCTTGGATATATTCAACCGAATCCGGGTTACCGATTTGTGCCAGCAGATCAGTGATGCCGAGATTGAGCAGGAAATAAGATTGAGGCAGATAGCCGATTAAGTCCAAGCCTGATTCTGTCCCTGCGCGTGCGATATCGGTGAAATTGACGTGCGCAGTCAAATCGGTCAGGCCGATATTGAAAAATGGATCATGGATAGTGTGGTGGCGATAGTGGCCGATGAATGTGCCTTCCTTACGTTGTGGATGGTAATACTGAGCTGCGTCGAAGCCGTAATCGATAAATATCATGCCGCCGAGCTGCAATTTGGCGGCCAGGTTTGGATAAAGGCATATTGTGCAGGATGTAGCTCGCTTGTGTATGAATGGAGGGGAGGGAAGTATAAGGCGGCTGTTTGTATCAGTTCGGCTTGGGTCAATGGTCTGATGGCTTCGATTAACTCGTCATTCTCTAGGCTCACGCCGATTTGTTGAAATCCTTCATCTTGATAAATTAAGCGTTCAACCGGCATGGCATCCAATACTTCGTTGCCGATGATGATGCCGTCAAAGTGTTCGGGCAATGCGGTGAGGTGGATGACTTTTGCGGCGGTTTCAGGGGAAGTATGTTCAAGAATATGTTGGCATTGTCTTTCTGCAAGCTCTGCTGATAGTTCGATAATATAGTAATGATTCAGGCCGTCTGAAAGGTTTTGCAAGAGTGTGGCAGCGAGATGTCCTGTACCTGCACCAAATTCGTAGATATTGCCTGCTGTTTGTGGCAATAATTCGGCAAGTTGTTTGGCAAGGGTTTGTCCGAATAGGGGGGAGAGGGTGGGGGCAGTAATGAAGTCGCCGTCTGTGCCGATTTTATGGCTACCTCCACTGTAATAGCCATATTGAGGTGTGTAAAGGGAAAGCTCCATAAAACGGGAGAAGGGTATCCAGTTTTGATGTTGTCCAATTTCGTTTTTTATGAGCTTCGTCAGGTGTGCTGAAGAGGCTTGTGCATCAGTGGAAGGGAGGGGGAGTTGTGGCTTCATGACTGTTAGATAATGTAAAAAATTTGAATTTGTTTGTATATTATAGCCCCTTGTGAGAGGGGTAGTAATCGGGTGTAAAAATACTATATGTAGTATTTTAAAAACATAAATAATACTAGATATGGTGTTTTATGCCATATAAAATGGCTGGCATATTAATTTGTCATGCATTTTTGTATATATAAGTTATTGAATTTTAAGTGTTTAGTGTTTCATTTCAGATAAAGGGTTGATTTGACCTGATTGCCAAAAATTTCTTATAGTGTCGGTTAGTGGGGCATAGTGGGTGAAAGTGGTTACTTTTTTTCCTGAAATGTGTCCTGTTGAAGCGAAAACGAAATATTTTAGGAAGGTGGGATTTTTAATCTCACTCTGTTTTATTTTAATCGAATTTGGGGTGTGATGTGTTTGGCGGCGCTCATGAATTGAGTATGGACAGTAAAGGGCGGTTGGCGATTCCTGCCAAATTCCGCGATATTTTGCTGCGCCGTTATACGCCTGCAATTGTGGTCACGCTGGATTCCCGAAAAAAATTATTGATGTACCCAGAGCCCGTTTGGGAGGAAAAAGCCGAGCAGATTCTGAAGTTGAAAGTAGCCGGCAATGAATCTTTGCAACGGTATCAAAATCTGTTGCTGCACAATGCGGAGATTTTGGAGTGGGACAGCGCCGGACGTGTTTTGATCCCGGCTAATCTGCGCAAACGTGTGGATTTTGAAAAAGAAGTTACTTTGGTTGGCCGTGCAAACCGTATGGAGTTGATGGGGCCGCGAACATTGGGAAGAGGAAATGAATCAGGCTTTGGATATCGATCCTGATGAATTGGCTTTCCAATTGAGTCAAACGGATTTGCAATTGTGAGTAAAGTTGAAAATTATCAGCATGTTACTGTCTTGTTGCATGAGGCGGTGGATGCGTTGGCAATCCGTGAAGACGGGATTTATGTGGACGGTACGTTCGGCAGGGGAGGGCATTCCCGGCTGATTTTGTCGCGTTTAGGCGAGCAGGGGCGTTTGGTTGTTTTTGACAAAGACCCTGAGGCGATTGCGGTAGCCAATGAGCTGGCGGCGCAAGATAAACGTGTCCGTGTCGTACACAATGGTTTTGAGACATTTCAGACGGCCTTGGATGAATTGGGCATCGATAAGATTGACGGTGCGCTTTTTGATTTGGGGATTTCGTCGCCGCAAATTGACGATGGCAGACGCGGATTCAGTTTCCGCTTTGATGCGCCGTTGGATATGCGGATGGATCCGACCCGCGGGATGTCTGCGGCGGAATGGATTGCAACCGCATCCGAACAGGATTTACACGAGGTTATTAAGAATTATGGTGAAGAGCGGTTTAGTCGCCAGATTGCGCGCGCCATTGTTGCGCAACGGGAGGAAAGTCCCATCGATACAACCCGCAAGCTGGCGCAGCTTGTGGCGCAAAACGTCCGTACTCGTGAGCGCGGACAAGACCCTGCAACGCGCACCTTCCAAGCAGTTCGCATCTTTATTAACCGCGAGCTCGAAGAGGTAGAGGCAGTTTTGCCGCAGGTTGCAGGCCGTCTGAAAGAGGGTGGACGCTTGGCCGTCATTGCGTTCCATTCGCTGGAAGACAGAATTGTGAAGCAGTTTATTAAAAAATATTCGCAACATGCGCCTTTGCCCCGTTGGGCAGTGGTTAAGGAAGCGGATTTGCCTCAGCCGCCTTTGAAGGCTGTGGGCAAAGCAATCAAACCGGGTTCGGCAGAGACTGAAGCCAATCCGCGTGCGCGCAGTGCGGTTTTGCGTGTGGCGGAGCGAAGCAGCGGCGAATTTTCGGTTGTTGACTAGGGAAGCGTTTCGGCATTGTCGCAAGGGATGTTTCTGTTGACAGGCCGTCTGAAAGTTTGAAATGGGTAAGTTGAATATTTTATTACTGGTTTTGGTGACGGTTTCGGCCTTTGCCGTAGTGTTTAAGCAAAACCAGTCGCGCTTGCACTTTATCGAGTTGGATAAGGCGCAAAAACGGGAAATTCAGTTGGAACAGGATTACGCGCGCTTGAAGCTGGAGCAGGCAAGATTGGCCAACCACAAACTGATTAAAGTGGCGGCCGAAAAGCAACATCTGCTTCCGCCGGGTGCGCATAATACGGCTATGCTGGAACGCAAAAAATAAGAATATAGCTTTGTTTTCAAGGTGTTTACGGGAATTAATAGCTCACTGAGCAGCTAAGTCATGAGAAGTCCAACATGTTAATTAAGAACGAATATAAACCTCAAATGCTGTCTGGAACCACAAAAACAAAAAAACCGCTGACAAGTAACGGACGTATCGGTTTGGTGCTGGGCGCCGTTGCGCTGGCATTTACCGGTCTGTTGGTGCGCGGGGTTTATCTGCAAACCAGTCAGCATGAGTTTTTGAAAAATCAGGGCGACCAACGTTTTGTGCGCACGCTTCCGCTGCCGGCATCACGCGGTATGATTACCGACCGCAATGGTGCCACATTGGCTTTGAGTGCGCCTACCGAATCATTGTATGCCATGCCTTCCGGTATGGAGGAAATGCCGACTGACGAGCAGTTGGAAAAATTGTCGGCCATTGCCGATGTGCCTGTTGAAGTTTTGAAAAATAAATTGTCTAAAAAAGACAAAGGCTTTATCTACCTGAAACGCCAACTCAGCTACGAGAAAGCAGAAGAAATCAAGGCATTGGGCATTAAAGGCATTGCATTCCAAAAAGAGTTGAAACGCCATTACCCGATGGGCAATCTGTTTGCGCACGTTATCGGTTTTACCAATATCGACGGCAAAGGTCAGGAAGGCTTGGAGCTTTCCCGTGAAGACAGTCTGCGCGGTGAAGATGGTGCGAAAGTCGTATTGCGCGACAACAAAGGCAATATCGTAGACAGCCTCGACTCTCCACGCAACAGCGTGCCTAAAAACGGCCAAGATATGATTTTGTCTTTGGATCAGCGCATTCAGACGCTGGCTTATGAGGAGTTGAACAAAGCTGTGGCTTATCACAAAGCCAAGGCGGGTACGGTTGTGGTATTGGATGCGCAAACCGGCGAGATTTTGGCGTTAGTCAACAGCCCGGCTTACGATCCGAATCAACCGGGTCAAGCCAATAGCGAACAGCGCCGCAACCGCGCCGTAACCGACATGATCGAACCCGGTTCTGCCATGAAGCCGTTTACCATTGCCAAAGCATTGGATTCAGGCAAAGTGGATGCAACCGATACGTTCAACACCCTGCCTTACAAAATCGGTCCGGCTACCGTACAAGATACCCATGTTTATCCTACTTTGGATGTACGTGGCATCATGCAAAAATCTTCCAACGTCGGTACCAGTAAACTTTCTGCCATGTTTACGCCTAAAGAAATGTACGATTTCTATCACGATTTAGGTGTGGGCGTGCGCATGCATTCAGGCTTCCCTGGTGAGACTGCAGGTTTGTTGAGAAGCTGGCGCAGATGGCAAAAAATCGAACAGGCAACCATGTCTTTCGGTTATGGCCTGCAATTAAGCTTATTGCAATTGGCGCGTGCCTATACTGTCCTGACCCATGACGGCGAATTGTTGCCGGTCAGCTTTGAAAAACAAGCAGTTGCACCTAAAGGCAAACGTGTCATCAAAGCCTCTACCGCAAAAAAAGTGCGCGAGTTGATGGTTTCCGTTACTGAAGCCGGCGGTACCGGTACTGCCGGTGCGGTGGATGGTTTCGACGTAGGTGCGAAAACCGGTACGGCGCGTAAACTGGTCAATGGCCGCTATGTGGACAATAAACACGTCGGTACGTTCATCGGTTTTGCTCCGGCTAAAAATCCACGCGTGATTGTGGCCGTTACCATCGACGAACCGACTGCCAACGGCTATTACGGCGGCGTGGTTGCCGGTCCCGTATTCAAAGAAGTCATGAGCGGAAGCTTGAACATCTTGGGCGTTTCCCCGACCAAGCCTTTGAGTAATACCGCTACTGTCAAAGTACCGTCATAATCCAAACAATCAAAGAGATATTGTTTATGTTCAGCAAGCTAACCCCCTTGGCTGAAACCAACTTTCCGCCTCTGCTGTGTGAAAACGCAGCAGGGCGTTTGTTGCATTCAGACAGCCGACAAATTAAACAGGGTGACATTTTCGTTGCCTGTCAGGGCGAATATACAGACGGCCGCAGCTATATTCCTGCCGCCATTGCCAACGGTGCAACCTTTGTTTTTTGGGATGATGACGGCAAATTCACATGGAATCCCGAATGGAATGTTCCCAATCAAGGCATTAAAGATCTGAAACATCGCGCCGGTATGTTGGCGGCACAGGTTTACGGCAATGTTTCAGATGGCCTTAAAGTTTGGGGCGTAACCGGTACCAACGGTAAAACCTCCATCACACAATGGTTGGCGCAAGCCGCCGATCTTCTGGGCGAAAAAACCACTATTATCGGCACAGTCGGCAACGGCTTTTGGGGTGCATTGGAAGAGACCACGCATACCACGCCTGCCCCTGTCGATGTCCAAACCCTGCTCTACCGCTTCCGCCAGCAAGGCGCAACAACCGCCGCGATGGAAGTTTCCAGCCACGGCCTTGACCAATCACGCGTCAACGGCGTGCCGTTTCGCAGCGCAATCTTTACCAATCTCACCCGCGACCACCTTGATTATCATGGCACCATGGAAGCCTACGGTGCCATCAAATCGCGCCTGTTCTACTGGCATGGTCTGCAACACGCCATCATCAATGTCGATGACGAATACGGTGCGGAACTCGCAGGCCGTCTGAAAAAAGACTGTCCCGATTTAGCCGTTTACGGCTATGGTTTCAGCGAGCAAGCCGATATCCGCATTACTGATTTCACCGCTTCTTCAGACGGCATGGAAGCTGTATTCCAAACACCATGGGGCGAAGGAAAATGCCGTACCCGTCTTCTCGGACGATTCAACGCGCAAAACCTCGCCGCCTGCGTTGCCTTGCTGTGTGCCAACGGTTATCCACTCAATAACGTTTTGGAAGTGTTGGCAAAAATCCGTCCTGCTTCAGGCCGAATGGATTGCATTATGAACAGCGGCAAACCTTTGGTTGTTGTCGATTATGCCCACACGCCGGATGCACTGGAAAAAGCACTCTCCACTTTGCAGGAAATCAAACCGCAGGGCGCGGCTTTGTGGTGTGTCTTCGGCTGCGGCGGCAACCGCGACCGCGGCAAACGTCCGCTGATGGGCGCAGCAGCCGTACAGGGTGCAGACAAAGTCGTCGTAACCAGTGACAACCCGCGCTTGGAAAATCCGCAAGACATCATCAACGATATTTTGCCTGCCGTACCTAATCCTGAGCGTGTCGAAGTTGATCGCGCCGTCGCCATCCGTTATGCGGTTGAACAGGCTGCCGCGAACGACATCATTCTGATTGCCGGTAAAGGACATGAAAACTATCAGGATGTACAAGGCGTGAAGCACCATTTCTCCGATTTTGAAATCGCAGAAAAAGCATTGGCAGAGCGCGGATAGACCATATCGCAAATGTTCAGACGGCCCGAAACCTCAAGGCCGTCTGAAAAAGATTTAAACCTATACAATAAAAAGCAATACGACACACGCATTGCGGCACGTCAGCCATTAAACCCATCACAGTTGTTTGTTTCAGAAGGTTTTTTAGAAAGGCCGTCTGAACAACAAGGAGACCGATTTGATGCTGAAAATGCCGACAAAAACCTTATTAATCAGTGCAGCCGTAGTTTTATTCGCAGGCTGTACAACCAAACAGCTTCCGCGTCCTACTGCCGAAATCGAACAATTGAGGGCGCAACAGCCTCCTGCCGAGCAAAGCCTGCCGAATCCCGTTAAAGGCAAGCGTTTTGACGACACTTGGGGCGCGGCGCGCAGTCAGGGGCGCAGGCATGAAGGTGTGGATATTTTTGCTAAGAAAAATACGCCGATACGCAGTACCACGCCCGGTATCGTAACCAAAATCGGGCGTAACCGATTGGGTGGCAAAGTCATCGGTATCCAAGGGCCGGGTGCGTGGCATTACTATGCCCACCTGAATAAATTTGCCCGTATCCGCCTGTATGAGCGAGTAAAAGAAGGACAGGTCATCGGCTATGTCGGTAAAACCGGCAACGCCAGAACCACACCGGCCCATCTGCATTATGGCGTGTATCTACCCAGCGGCGCGGTGAATCCGTATCCGCTGATTAATCAGAATAGATAGGCCGTCTGAACAAGATTTGAGAGTATGAACGCAAAGAAATTGGTTAAGGCAACGAATATCGTCGGTATGGTGGCAGTCGTGCTGCTGGTGTATTGGGTATTTGTTCTGATTTTATCCAATGTTTTCGGGCTTAAGGTATTCCGCGAATACATTACGGAAATTTTCCTGATGAGTATTTTGGGGATTTTTGCCGTGATGGCGGGTGCTTTGATACTGAACATCATGCTGAATTTGACCCGTATTGCTGAGCGAGGACAAGAGGAAGAAAGCAAAGGTGGCCGGAAAACCTTATATTTGTTGTTGGCAGTATTTCCTGTTTTAGCAGCCTTGTTATTTGGCGGAAATTATCTGACTGTTCAGAAAAAACGTCAGATTTTGACTCAATCGTTAGAGCGTATCGTCAAGGATAATCCATCGCAAATCAACGCGTTGGCAGATTATCGTTTTGACTTGGCGTACATCAAAAAAGCAGCGTTAATCCTTGAGCTGATGTCGAAGGAAGATTCTGCCTTTAAAGCAGCTACAGTGATTGTGCCGGATACGATCGGTAATAAACAGGTTTATTTGGCTTTCTCAGCTGATTCCCAGTTAAGTGGGATTGATGAGCAGGCACCTAATGCTCAGGGGGTAGGCGATGATAATGGTTTTGTCGTTACTCGGAATGGCAGTAAAGAAACGATCAGCAAAACGCAATATCTTTATGCTCCGCATTTGAGCGAGCGTGAATACTTGCAGAGGGTATTTGCCGGACAAACAAATGAAATACGTTATGAGGCAAAAGATGGCAATTACAGCCTTTGCCGCCCCTACCTCCAAAACGGTAAAACCATTGTATTGTGTTTTTCCGATTACCAGCAGTACGGGAAAATTGGCAGTTGATAAGAGAAAGTGATTTGTAGTATGAAAAGTTGGTTTTCCAATACATTTCCTGAATATAAAAAATTGCCCAAAAGCGGCAAATTTATGGCATGGCTGACTTTTGTGCAGGGCGTGGTTTGGTTGATTCTGGCATCAATTCAGAGTGTGCAAGGACTGATTAACAACATAGCATGGGCTGTGTTTTTTGGGATTTTACTTTTCATTTTGGGTGTATTGGCGCTGTCTGCAGCATGGAATGCGTTTAAATTCCGTGAAATAGGTTTTAATAGAATGATATATGTGTACACGCCATGCTTGTTGCAAATAGTTTTTGTAGGAGAGGCATTTTCTTTTACGTATTATATAGAAAGTGTACTGCAATTATCATTTAGCCTTACGGTACATAAGCTTACTGTCGGTGTAAATTTTGCCGCTATTCTTTTTATTGTGCTGGCAGGACGCAATTGTCGTCATTTAAAAATGGTTTCCCAAAATACGGATAAAAATGTGGAGCCGTTAGAACAAGGACAAGAAACACAATCATGAAACCACTAGACCTTAATTTTATTTGTCAGACCCTCAACCTTCCGATGCCGTCTGAAAATCAACCTGTTTCGCGTATCGTTACAGACAGCCGCGATATTCAGGAAGGCGATGTATTTTTCGCGCTTGCCGGTGAGCGCTTTGACGCGCATGATTTTGTTGAAGATGTGTTGGCGGCAGGGGCAACGGCAGTTGTGGTTTCGCGCGAAGATTGTGCAGCTTTGAAAGGCGCGTTGAAGGTTGACGATACGCTTACGGCTTTGCAAAAACTGGCGAAGGCGTGGCGTGAAAATGTGAATCCGTTTGTCTTTGGTATTACCGGCTCTTCCGGCAAAACGACGGTTAAAGAGATGTTGGCCGGCGTATTGCATCATCGATTCGGTGAAGAAGCTGTGTTGGCGACTGCCGGCAATTTCAACAATCATATCGGCCTGCCGCTGACTTTGTTGAAACTGAACGAAAAACACCGCTATGCCGTCATTGAAATGGGTATGAACCATTTTGGCGAATTGTCTTTGCTGACCCGAATCGCCGGTCCGAATGTTGCTTTGGTCAATAATGCCTTGCGCGCGCATGTCGGTTGCGGTTTTGATGGTGTCGGCGATATTGCCAAAGCCAAAAGTGAAATCTACGAAGGTTTGCTTGCAGACGGCATTGCGCTGATTCCGTGCGAAGATGCCAATATCGCTACATTTGAAGCCGCTACTGCGCAATTAAACGCTCAGACTTTCGGCGTTGCCAGTGGCGATGTCCATGCAGAAAATATTGAGTTGAAGCCGTTGTCCTGCGAGTTTGATTTGGTGTGCGGCAATGAACGTGTTGCCGTGGTATTGCCGGTCCCCGGCCGTCACAATGTGCATAATGCCGTAGCAGCGGCGGCTCTGGCTTTGGCGGCAGGTTTGAGCCTTGCCGAAGTTTCAGAAGGTCTGAAAAATTTCAGCAATATCAAAGGCCGTCTGAATATCAAGCAAGGCATTAAAGATGCAACTTTGATTGACGATACTTATAATGCCAACCCTGATAGCATGAAAGCCGCCATTGATGTGCTTGCCGCTATGCCTGTGCCGCGTATTTTTGTGATGGGCGACATGGGCGAATTGGGTGAGGATGAAGCCGCTGCCATGCACGCCGAAGTTGGTGCGTATGCACGGGATAAAGGCATCGAGGCCGCGTATTTTGTCGGCGATAACAGCGTTGAAGCGGCAGAAACATTTGGCGCGGAAGGTTTGTGGTTTGCTGATAAAGATCCGCTGATTCAAGTGTTGAGCCACGACTTGCCTGAACGCGCTACTGTATTGGTCAAAGGCTCGCGCTTTATGAAGATGGAAGAAGTGGTCGAGGCGTTGGCAACAATAACTGCGTAAAAGGCCGTCTGAAATATGAAAAAGATTTTACTATTGACTGGTTTGCTGATTGCCGCGTTTTATGCCGGAATGAAAGTACAGGCATTTATCTATGAAGATACCTGCTTGGACTTGGGCGGCGGAAAGAATCCCGGAAACTATCCGATTTGCGTGGTAGAGAAATAATCTTACTCAATAAGGCCGTCTGGAATTTCAGATGGCATACCGATTTATTTTTAATTGGGCGATAAGCCCGCTGTAACAACAAAAACAAAAAAGGAAGCCCCATGTTTTTATGGCTCGCACATTTCAGTAACTGGTTAACCGGTCTGAATATTTTTCAATACACCACATTCCGCGCCGTCATGGCAGCTTTGACTGCTTTGGCGTTTTCCCTATTGCTTGGTCCGTGGACCATCCGCAAGCTGACTGCACTTAAAGTCGGCCAAGCCGTCCGTACCGACGGCCCTCAAACCCACCTGATCAAAAACGGTACGCCAACCATGGGCGGCTCGCTGATTTTGACCGCCATTACCGTGTCCACAATCTTGTGGGGCAACTGGGCAAATCCTTATATTTGGATTCTCTTAGGCGTCCTGCTTGCTACCGGCGCACTCGGTTTTTACGACGACTGGCGTAAAGTGGTTTATAAAGACCCTAACGGCGTGTCTGCCAAAGTTAAAATGGTGTGGCAGTCCAGCGTTGCCATCATCGCCGGTTTGGCGTTGTTCTACCTTGCTACAAATTCTGCCAACAATATCCTGATTGTTCCCTTCTTCAAACAAGTTGCCTTGCCGCTTGGCGTAGTCGGCTTCTTGGTATTGTCCTACCTGACCATCGTCGGCACATCCAATGCCGTTAACCTGACCGATGGTTTGGATGGCTTGGCCGCATTCCCCGTTGTACTTGTCGCCGCCGGTCTTGCTATTTTTGCCTATGCCAGCGGCCACTCCCAATTTGCCCAATACCTGCAATTACCTTACGTTGCCGGTGCAAACGAAGTGGTGATTTTCTGTACCGCCATGTGTGGCGCGTGTCTCGGCTTTTTGTGGTTTAACGCTTATCCGGCACAAGTCTTTATGGGCGACGTCGGCGCGCTCGCGCTTGGCGCGGCGCTTGGTACTGTTGCCGTCATCATCCGCCAAGAATTTGTCCTCGTCATCATGGGTGGCCTGTTTGTTGTTGAAGCCATTTCCGTTATGTTGCAGGTCGGTTGGTACAAACGCACTAAAAAAAACGCATCTTCCTGATGGCGCCGATTCATCACCATTACGAACAAAAAGGCTGGAAAGA